>Ga0272441_10001725_pt1 | contig 46033 bp, 37 predicted proteins | sample SSMProp6N_FD_193582 | JGI IMG/M metagenome (GOLD analysis project Ga0272441, IMG submission 193582) | Marine sediment archaeal communities from Little Sippewissett salt marsh, Falmouth, MA, United States - SSM-Prop-6N | ecosystem: Environmental > Aquatic > Marine > Wetlands > Sediment ... | reverse complement strand
CGGCGCCGGGCTTCTTCTTTCTCCGCCGCTTGCGCCGGCGCTTCCTGCGCTCCTCGGACGGCGCCTCCTCGGCAGTCTTTTCGGCCGCGACCTGAGGCGATGCGCCGCGCAGGGCATCGGCCGCATCGATCTCCGCCTGCTGCACCTCACCCGGGCGCGGGCACTCCTCGGGGTCCATCAGCTCATCGATGGGAACGGCGATCTCCCGCCCGTCGTGCTCCAGCCGGACAAGCACAAGCTGGACGATCACCTTGGCATCGATGACCAGGCCCGGGCCCTCGGCCGTCCCCACCCGGGTGTTCCTCCTCGGCAGCCGCTCCTTGAGCTGGCGGTAGGTCTCATCCTCGTAGCGCAGGCAGCACATGAGCCGGCCGCACCGCCCGGAGATTTTCAGCGGGTCGAGCGTGGCCTTCTGGAGCTTGGCGGCTTTCATCGAGACCGGCTTGAGCACTTTCAGGAAGCTCTTGCAGCAGCAGTACTGCCCGCAGCGTTCGTAATCGGCGACGAGCCGTGCCTCGTCCCGCGCGCCGACCTGACGCATCTCGATGCGCGTCTTGAACTCCGCGGCCAGCCGGCGCACGAGGTCGCGGAAATCGACGCGCTCATCGGCCATGTAGTAAAACGTCAGCAATTCTCCCCCGAGGATCGGCTCCACTTCCACCAGCGTCATGTTGAGGGCCAACTCTTCGATGAGCTGACGGCACGTGATGAGGTGCCGCTGCCGGTCCGATTCCAGCGCCGCCTGCTTGTGCAGATCCTCGCTCGTGGCGAGGCGGAGAATCTGGCCTTGCGTGTGGAACGGGAAATCCTTGGCCCCGGAGTTCTCGATAAACGCCAGCATCTCCTCGCGATCGACGACTTTGCTGCACACCGCGCCCGGGCAGGCCGTCGCGAGCATCTCCACCAGTTCGGTCCCCCGATGGGTTCGGGCCACGAACTTCGTGCCGCAGGCGGGAATGATGTCCCCATCGTAGGGATATTCGGCGATCGCCCTCATATAGCCGAACTTGACGACGATCGATTCGGGCGGCGCGATGCTCTGGCGCCGCTCCTGCTCGGTCATGACCGAGCGGTGATACGGGTTCGCGTCGGTCTCGAAGACCGGCAGGGGGAAGATGGACATGATCGGATCAGCTCATCGCGCGATAACGGCAGCGCGGCCCGCGCCGCTCTCGCCGTGGCGTTCATCGGCATGTCGTCAGGATTCGCTTTCCCAGTCCGACGCTGCCTGACTCGGCGCCGGCTCCATGCGCGAAGAGCTTGAACCGTCCATCATACACGCCCCCTCGGGCCGATGGAAGTGTGCAGATGATGTTACAGTGCCGCTGACTTCGGCCGGAAACGGGGCCGGGCCCGGAGGGGCGGCCCCAGGGCACGGATGTGAAGCCTTGACCGAACATCTGCTCCTACCGCTGGCAGGGATCATCATCCTGGGCATCGCCGCCCAATGGCTGGCGTGGCGGTTGCGGGCCCCTTCCATCCTCCTCCTGCTGCTCGTGGGCGTGCTCGCCGGGCCGGTGAGCGGCCTGCTCGACCCCGACGCCCTGCTGGGGCATCTGCTGCTGCCGGCGGTGGGCCTGTCGGTGGCCCTGATCCTCTACGAAGGCGGGCTCACCCTGCGGTTCCGCGAGCTGCGCGGGAGCGGCGCCCTGCTATGGAGCCTGGTGACGGCCGGCGGGGTGGTCACCTGGCTGGCGACGGCGGTGGCCGGGCGGTTCATTCTCGGCCTCTCCCCGGCCCTGGCGATCCTGCTGGGAGCGGTGCTCGTCGTCAGCGGGCCCACGGTCATTCTCCCCCTGCTGCGGGAGATCCGGCCGCGGGGCCAGGCGGCGGCGATCCTCAAGTGGGAAGGCATCATCATCGACCCGATCGGGGCCATGCTCGCCGTGCTCGTGTTCGAGGGAATTCTCAGCAGCGGCCTGGAGGAGACGGCCCATCACGTGGCCCTGGCCGTGGTGAAGACGATCGTCGCCGGTGGGGGCATCGGCTTCGTCGCCGGCCTGCTGCTGGCCTTCCTCCTCCGAGTGTTCTGGATCCCAGACTACCTGGACAACCCGGTCTCGATCATGTTCGTCATTGGCGCCTACGCCGCCTCGCAGCAGGTTCAGCCGGAGTCGGGCCTGCTCGCCGCCACCGTCATGGGCATCACGCTGGCCAATCAGAAGCTGGCCGATGTGCGGCACATCGTGGAGTTCAAGGAGAACCTGCGGGTGCTGCTGATCTCCAGTCTCTTCATCCTGCTGGCGGCGCGCATCCGGCCGGAGGCGCTGGGCGAGCTGGGATGGGGCAGCCTTCTCTTCCTGGCGGTGCTGATCGTCATCGTGCGCCCGCTGAGCGTGTTCGTGTCCGGCGCCGCCGCCTCGCTGTTCGGGGCTCGGCCGGCGGCGAGCACGGCGGGATTCCTGGCGCTGATCGCACCGCGGGGAATCGTGGCCGCTTCAGTCGCATCGGTCTTCGCCCTGCGATTGGCCGCCGAAGGGTTCGAGGGCGCGTCGATACTCGTGCCGCTGACGTTTCTCGTCATCGTGGGCACGGTGGGCTTCTGCAGCCTGACCGGCCCGCCGGCGGCCCGGTGGCTGAAGCTGGCCGACCCCAACCCCCAGGGCGTGGTCCTCGTCGGCGCCCACGCCTGGGCCCGGGCGGTGGCCGAAGTGCTGGGCCAGCAGGGCTTCCGCGTCCTGCTCGTGGACACCAACCGCGACAACATTGCCGCGGCCCGACTGGCCGGTCTGGACACCTATTCCGGCAGCATCCTTGCGGAATATGCCCTGGATGAAATGGATCTGGGCGGCACGGGCCGGCTCATCGCCGCCACCCCCAACGACTGGGTCAACGTCCTCGCCGTGCAGCGCATGACCCGCGTGTTCGGGCGCAGCGGCGTGTACCAGCTCCCCTCGCCGGAGGAGCAGAAGGACGGCCGAAGCGGGCATCGGCACCTGCACGGCCGCTGGGTGTTCGGGAAGGACATGACGTTCGCCAAACTCGCCGGCCACGCCGCCCGCGGGGCGACGGTGAGGGCCACGCCCCTGACCGAGGAGTTCACCTTCGACTCGTTCCGGCAGATGCACGGCGACGGGGCGGTGCCCATGTTCCTCGTGCGCGACCAGAAGCGCCTCATCGTCCTGGCCGAGGATCAGACGGCCGAGCCGAAGCCGGGCGATGTGCTCATCAGCCTGGTGGATCCGGAAGAGGCAGCCCGGGAGGGGTGATCTTCGCAGGGGAGACCCGGACCTTCCTCGCTGCGCTCGTCAGGTCCGGCTTCAGTCGTCATCGCGCGAAGGCGTCCCCGATTTCCCCCGCTTCTTCATTTCCTCCAGCGATCCTCGCGTCCGCTCTGAGAACAGCAGCCGGATCGGCACCTCGCTGAACGGAAGCTCCTCCCGCAGACGATTGAGCAGATACCGCTCGTATTGGCCCTCGAACAGCTTCGGCTGATTCACCTTCAGCACGATCGTCGGCGGTCGCGTGCCGACCTGGCTGGCGTAGTACACCTTCGCCTGCGTTCCCAGGCGAGAGGACGGCCCGCGCTGCTTGAGGATCTCTTCCACCACGCGATTCAGCCGACCCGTCGATTCGCGATGATTCGCCTGCTCGTAAAGGTTGAAGGCCATCGCCGCCAGCGCGGTCAATCCCTCGCCCTCGCGGGCACTGATGAACACGATCGGGGCGAAATCCAGGCCGCGAAGCTGCTCGGTCAGGTAATCCAGGTAGTCCTCCGGCGATGTCTTCGCCTCATCGACCAGATCCCACTTGCTGACGACAATGACGGTGGGCTTGAACTGCCGCTGCAGTTCCTGCGACAGCTTCTTGTCGACCTGGGACACCTCCGCCGCCGCCTCCAGCAGCAGCAGCACGACGTCGGCGCGCCGGATCGAGTTGAGCATCCGGTGATAGGCGTAGTACTCGATGTCATCGGCGAAGCTCTTGCGCTTGCGCACGCCGGCGGTGTCGATGGCGATCATCGTCCGGCCCCCGATCTCGAAGCGCACATCGACCGAATCGCGCGTGGTGCCGGGGACTTCGGAGACGATGACGCGCTCCTCGCCGGCCCAGGCGTTGATGAGCGTGCTCTTGCCCGCGTTGCGCTTGCCGATGATGGCGAGCTTCATCTCCGGCTCGGCCTCGATCTCGCTTTCCGCCTCATCGACGCGCTCCCAGAGGGCCTCGAGAAGCTGGCGCATGCCGAAGCCGTTGGCGGCGGAGACGCAGATCGGTTCGCCGAGGCCGAACGCGGCGGCCTCCAGGCCGTGGGCCACCCACTCCTCGCCGTCCACCTTGTTGGCCACCACCACCACCCGCTCGGCGCTGCCCTCCTCGCGGAGCAGCCGGGCGATGGTTTCATCCAGGGCGGTGATGGAGGCCTGGGCGTCGATGACGAAGAGGACGAGCTGCGCCCGCTCCCTCGCCAGGCGGATCTGGGCCTCGATCTCGGGGGTGAGCACGGACAGGTCGACGCCCGTCTCGTCGTAGCGCTTTCCCTCGGCCGTGTACACACCGTAGCCGCCGGTGTCGACCACCTCCACGAGCCTGGCCGGCGTGCCCTTGGGGGTATCCGTCGGCGCGTCGATCTCCAGGATGGTGGAGACGCGATCACGGGTCACGCCCGGCGTGGGGTCGACGATCGACACCCTCCGCCGGGCCAGCCGGTTGAGGAGGCTCGATTTGCCCACGTTGGGCCGACCCACAATGGCGATCTGCGGCAAAGACATGACGGCGATTGTAGACGGTCCCTCACCTCCCCTCTCCCCTTTCCGGGGGGCCGGGAGAGGGGTCAGGGATGAGGGGCCCTCTCTCCGTGTTCAAGAGATCAGGCGCCAGGTTTCGACGTTCCGACGCTTTGACGTTTCTTCTACGCTGCCTGCGGCAGACTGCCGGGGATCTGCGTGCTGATGGGCTGCGCCGCGGGGCCCGATCTCGCGGCAACGCACGTCCTGCGCCCCGGATCGTGAGCCGCCCCCGGAATGGGGCGTTTTGCCCCCGAAAGGGGGCGTTTTCCCGGACACAGGGCTCTTTCCCCCTGTGCGGGAGCCTCTCCCGCTGTGAATGGGCCTCTCCCGCTGCGAATAAGGCTCTCCCGCTGCGAATAAGGACCTCCCGCTGTGAATAAGGCCCTCCCGCTGCGAATAAGGCTCTCCCGCTGTGAATAAGGCTCTCCCGCTGCGAATAAGGCCCTCCCGCTGTGCGGGAGGCTCTGCCGCTGCGAATACGCCGCTCCCGCGGCGCGGCCGAGTCCCTCGCGCGGATCGCTCGTCCCCGGCGACTTCCCCCCCGAATGCGTCGCGAAGATCCTCGGCGAGGAGAAGACCTGGGAGATTCGCAGCAAGCCGAACGCCCGGGTGGGCCGGATCGCCCTCGCCGAGAGAGGCGGGCGGCTCGCCGCGACCTGCACCATCGGAAAGTCGATCTCGCCTCGGGCCGACCAGTTCGCCATGCGCTTTCCCAAACACCGGATCAAGCCGCAGGAGTTCTAGGACAACTACGGCGACCGCGACGTGTACGCATGGCCCCACTCTGACGTCCGCGCCCTCCACCGCCCGTCAGGTACAAACACCCCGCCGGCGGGTGATGGGTCAAACTGTCTCCGGCGAACGTCCCGGATTTCGACCGGCTGCAGTCGGACTCCGTCCACCGCAACATCAGCGCGGCTCCCAGCGTGTTTGCGCCCACGTTTTCCGTTGAAGCGCGTCCATGATTGTCGTCGAAAACCCGCGAAAACCCGTGCCTGTCCCGGGTTTCCCCCGGGTTTCCCTGAACAACCTGCGACCAATCAATGCGAAGGTCGTCTCGCTGAACCCCGTACTGGCACAGATCGGCGAGCAGCTTTTGCTCAACCCAGGATTGAACCACTGCTCCCAGCCGTTCGACCTCGTGCGGCAGTGACATAGTCGTCTCCCAAAGCAGCTAACGTACAAGCTCAGCAGCGACCGGTTCGGCGTTGAGCCCAGACTCCCCGCCTTCATTTGCGGAACTGTTTCTCCTTGAGAGGAACCTTCGCCTCCGCATCGGCAAGTGTGGCCACTCCGGAGGTCTTGATCAATGTTGCGAATGACGGCACAAGGTCCTCTAACAACTCGCCCTGCCGTACTGCCCTTGGCGCTCTGTGAATTGCAGGCAGTTTGGGATCGTCCTGGAGGATGATCTCCGCCATCGGCCAGAGCGGGGCACGACGGCTCGCATCGTCTGGAAGTCCGAGGGCCTCGAAGAAGCCAACCGGCGGGTCCAATCTCGCCTGGCCGCCCACAAACACTGTCTTCCGGTGCTTGGAGACATCGTGAAGTTCGCGGATTTGAGCGATCAACTGTGCTTCCTTCTGCCATGCTCCCTGGATGGTCGGGAAAACTCTTTGGAAACCGGGGAGGGGTGCGATGGGAGGAGTCTTCGTTGCATCCCCAAGGATATCAAGAGGGCTAATCCGCTTCAGTTCTTTCGCATCGGTCACATCTCGGAAACCGCCTGGCATCACGATCCAACCGAGCGCGTTCAGAGCAAATGTAAGGCACTCCAACGCGGAGTCCATCTGAAACAGGATAGATGAAAGATGGTACTCCGTATCAGTCGGGATTCGGACACGCGGCAGCCATGCGTGAACTTCGAAGTAGTGGCGCTGGACTCCATACACTCGAGCGTAGAAGCCGTAGAGACCACCACGGAACTCGCCGAACCAGTCGCCAGCGCCACCGAGGTTGTAATCCTGACACGCAAGCAGCGCAAGTTGATCGAGCGCCTGCAAGGGTGACAGGTCGAACTGGACTGCGAACTCAGGCACGAATGTGGCCTCCCTCGCCGAACAGTTGACTGAACGGAATTCCGTTGAGCATGGGCCGTGGTCAACGGAATTCCGCATAGCGGGAGTATCGAGGTGCTCAACGGAAAAAGCAAAGGATCGTGCCGATCGTTCCGCCCGGCGCGGGGACTGAGGGGGTGAGCAGGTGCAAGAGTGAGTGGGTGAAGGGCCTCGGATCACTCCATCAGCTCCATCACCTTGTCACCTGAGCAGGGGACACCACCTCACCCATGCACCCGTCCAAGGCCTGAGCAATGACATCCGACCTCCGAGGTCTCGGGGCAGGAGAGCCCGCCGCCGATCCCCATCCGAGAGCCGCCTCGCCCTCGCCTGGGGAGGCTGAAACGTCCGCACGAACGGCTGGCACGCGATGATCCGGGCACTTTGATACTCAAGTTGCAATCTTGCGACCAGAATGGTGGTCAACTTGAGTTGAGTGGAAAAGCGGTCTTTCAGACTTGTAGCCTGGTTTCGCAGACCCCCTGCTTGTTGGGGGATGTGCCGCCCGAGATTGCAGCGCCCCCCGCGCGTTACCCCTCCGGCTCGATCGTGACCGTCAGGCGTTTGCTTGTGAACTGCTCCTGGAGCAGTTCGGCGTGCTCGCGGTGGGTGGTCAGCAGAAGCACCAGGCCCCGCGTGTGGGCTTCGAGCATCCGCAGGATCGCATCCTGCCGGCGGAGCGTCGTCAGCTCGACGATCGCGTCGATGACATCCTCCATGATGTTGACATCATCGTTGTGCAGAAGCACCTTCCAGGGCGGCAGGCGGCGGACCTTCGGCCTCGCCGGCCGGGTCTGCACGGCGGTTCCCCCACCACCGGCCCCCGGATTCTCCAGCGTATTGGATTGCCCTTCCGACATCGTCATGATCGGCTCCTTCCGCTCCATCACATCGTCGGACTTCAGATCCATTCCGCCATCCAGTATCCCCCCAACCTGCCGGCAGGTCCAGAGTTAATCCGAACATTGACCACACGGATGCCCGCCTCCCCGCTCGTCAACCGGGAAACCGCCCCCGGCGGGCCGGCTCATCCCAGCGGTTACCCCCACCGCACCACGACCTTGCCGAACTGCTCGCCGCTCTCGAGGCGGGCGTAGGCCTGCGCGACGTCCGAGGCACCCCAGACCGAGTCGATCACCGGCCTCATCTTCCCCGTCTGGAAGATCGACACCACCTTGCGGAACTCGTGCATGTCGCCCATCGTCGAGCCGACGATCCGCTGCTGGAGCCAGAACATGCGCGCCAGGTTCGTCTCGGCGATCGGGCCGCTCGTGCAGCCGCAGGTGACGAACGTTCCGCCGTGCGCGAGGGACTTGATGCACGATCCGTGGACCGCGCGTCCGATCGAATCGACGCAGACATCCACCCCCCGCTTGTGCGTGAAGCCCCGCACCTGGGGCGACCAGTCCCCGCCCTCATCGAGCACGGCGTGATCGGCCCCCAGCTCCAGGGCGCGATCGAGCTTGCCCCGATGCCGGCTGGTGACGATCGTGTGGCAGCCGAGGTGGCGGCAGATGTTCAGGGCCGCCAGTGCCACGCCCCCGCCGATGCCGGTGATGAGCACGCTGTGCCCGGGCACGAGGCCGGCCTGCGAGACCAGCATCCGCCAGGCCGTCAGGTGCGTCAGGCCGAACGCAGCCGCCTCGATCGCATCGGCGCCGTTGCGGATGTGCAGCACGTTGTCGGCGGGGATGACGAACCGCTCGGCCATGCAGCCCTGATCGTGCTCGCCGATCATGCGGATGTCCGGCGCGACGGGCGCGACGTCCGGGTGATTGGGCTGAGGAAGTGGGACGGCCGCGTTGATGACGACCGTCTTGCCCACCCAGTCCTGGTCCACGCCCTCCCCGGCCGACTCGACGGTGCCGCAGGCGTCGGCCCCACTGATGCGGGGATAATCGAGCTTCAAGCCGGGCACGCCTCGCCCGACCCAGAGATCCAGATGATTCAGGGCCGCGGCGAGGGTGCGCACGACGACCTGCCCCGGCCCGGCGGCGGGATCGGGATGGTCTTCTGCGAGCCGGACGTTCCCGGCGACCGGCTCCCCTCGTTGTGTGATGATCGCTGCCCGCATGGTGGTGTGAGGATGGGTACAACCATCGACCGTGGGCGATCATTCCGCCCCCGGAACTGGCCCCCGGCCCCGACCTCCCGCCGCAATCGGGACCGGGCCGCGGATGGCCTGCTAGGATGAACCCATGAGCACATGTCCCGTCAATGACCGCTGTTTTCCCGCATCGCCAGGCCGGTTTGCGCGTTCTCTCGCACCGCTCTTCGTCGCCGCCCTGCTCATCGCCCCGACGGGTTGCGAGGAGCCGTCCGGCGAAGGTTCTCCCCCACCGACGGCAGCGGCGAATCCTCAGCCCGCCCCAGCCGCGGCCCCCACCGGACCGGCCGTCACGTTTGTCACGCTGGAACACGACTTCGGCACGATCTGGGACACCGAGGAGCACCCCTGCGCCTTCGAGTTCACAAACACCGGCGGTGCGCCGCTCCGGTTCCTGAAGATCACCTCATCCTGCGCCTGCACGCTCGCCACGCTGGACAGATGGGAGTACGCGCCCGGCGAGTCCGGACAGATCGATACGACTTTCGAGCCGACGAAGGCCGGCAAGCAGACGCAGGCGATCACCATCCTCACCAACGCCGGGAACCAGCCGGCCGTCAAGCTGGCCATCCACGCCACCGTCAACCAGTTCCTCACGTTCGACACCAAGTTCGTCCGGTTCGGCAGCGTGGAGCGTTACCGCGAGCACCGGCAGCGCTTCAATCTCGTCTGCGCCGGCAAGGACATGGTCATCGAGGGGATCGAGTCGACCAATCCCTACGTCAGCACCACGATCGTGGACAGCGATGCCGATGCCGGCCGGGCCACGATCGAGGTCACGCTCGCCGATGATGCGCCGTGGGGATTGATCCGCAGCGCCAAGCTCGACTGCACGGTGAGCGGCCGGCTCCCGGACGGTCGCGAGGTGCAGAAGATGGCGACCATCCGGGCCATCGGCAACGTCCTCGATGAGATCCGCGCCGATGTGTACTCGCTGTCGGTGGGCGTTGTCCCGCCCGGCCGCGACTTCAGCGCGGATGTGGCGGTCTACCACGTCGCAGGGGAGCCCTTCGAGATCGCCGAGGCATCGATCAGGGACGCGGTCCGGGCGGAGATGAGCGTGTCCATCGTGCCGGATCTGCACAGCGCCCGAGGCGGCTTCCGGCTCGTCGTCTCGGGGACCGCGGCCCGGGAGCAGGACCTCATCCTCGGCGTGATCGAGTTCCGCATCACCAGCCCCTTCGACCCGGCAGGCTCGATCAGGCAGATCCCGATCATCGGGAAGATCGGCACCCCCCAGCGATAGGAACGGGACAGGCGCCTGATCCCGGGCGGCCTCCACGGGGCCTGAGGGGCGTGTCCCGCAGAATTCCTGGCCGGGAGGGCGATTTCGGCCCACAATATCGGTGGCTCCGGCGGAATCGGATCGGCCGGCGGGGTGTCCTGAGCCATCGGGAGGCCCCGCGCGTGGGAGAAGCACGCGCCTGACAAGCAAAGACCCGTGGAGGCCTGGCCATGACATTTAAACGCAATCTGGCAAGGTGGTCGTTCCCGGCGGCCGTCATCGTCACGCTCACCCTGGCCATGTCCGGCGCCGCCGGCGCTGCCGAAGAGCCGGCCGGCCCGGCGCTGGCCGGCGCGCTGCTCCCGGACGGCCCCGCCCCGCTCATCGCCAAGGGAAGCAAGCCGGACAAGGGCAGCAAGGGCAAGAAAAGTCCCGCAAGCCGGGGCGACTCCAAGGCCAAGCAGCGTGAGAGGGACCTTCAGAAAGCCGCGGAGGCCAAACAGCGCGAGGCGTCTCGACGCAAGGCGGCCGAGGAGGCCAAGCGCCGCGAGGCGTCCCAGCGCAAGGCGGCCGAGGAGGCCAAGCGCCGCGAGGCGTCCCGGCGCAAGGCGGCCGAGGAGGCCAAACGACGCGAGCAAGCGCAGAAGCGGGCCGAGGATGCCCGGCGACGCGAGCAAGCGCAGAAGCGGACCGAGGATGCCCGGCGTCGCGAGCAAGCGCAGAAGCGAGCCGACGATGCCCAGCGTCGCGAGCAAGCGCAGAAGCGAGCCGACGATGCCCAGCGACGCGAGCAGGCGCAGAAGCGGGCCGACGATGCCCGGCGACGCGAAGCGTCTCGACCCAAGGTCGAGCCGGACCGACAGCGCAGTCCGCAGCGCCCGACGCGGCCGCCGGCGCGCCCCGATGCCGGTCGCCAGCCCACATCACCGAACATCACGCCGCCGCGCCCACCGCAGCGCCAACCGCGTGGAAGCGACACGTTCCGACGCGATCGTGATCGCGATGCAGGACGACCCGGCTCGGATCGCCGCTTCACGCCACCCACCACGCCGCGCACGCGGCCCGGCGCCCCAGGTACCCGCGGCACCCCCAGCATGACTCCCCGGACCACCCCCGGCACCCCCGGCGCACCCGGCGGCGGCGGGCAGTTTCGCCGAGGGCCAGACCGTCCCACCGATCCCGGCGGCATCTCCACCCGGCGCACTCCCGCCTTCGACCCGGCCGGACGCGGATCGGGCGCACCCAGGCTCGGGCCGTCCGGGCGCGGATCGGGCGGACCGGCGATCGGGCCGACGGATCGCCGATTCGGCGCGCCCACGATCACCCCGGGCCGCACGCCTGTCATCCACGGCGGTACTCCCCGCGATCCTTCGCTCGGTCCGCGCTTCGACCCGGGTGCGTATTCCGGGCCCGGCGAGTCACCCGGCCAGGTGCTGGAGGATCCGGGCCGGCTCTGGTCCGACTTCGGCGGTAATCACGGCGGCGGCGGGGGCGGAGGTGGCGGTGGAGGCCACGGAGGTGGCGGCGGGCACGGAGGTGGCGGCGGGCACGGAGGTGGTGGCGGCCACCATGACAATCCGCCCGACCACATCATCAAAGACGTCATCCACGACCACCACTACCACTACAACTATCATCTCCTTCACTGCGGAAACCACCACTGGAACCACTGGTACTGGTGGCGCGGCGGCTGGGATTACGGACGCTGGGGGTATTGCGACGGTTGGGACGGCTGGTCTTTCTGGTTCGGCTTCTTCGGAGGCCATTCCTCACGCTGGTGGTTCAGCTTCTCGTTCGGCTTCGGCGACGACTGGTGCGTGTTCTACCGCCCGTGGCGATACTACAGTGTCCGCTACGACGGCTGTTACGTCAGGTATCACCGTCCCTGGCGCGGCTGGTACCGGCGACACTATCTGCCCCGCAGCGCCTTCGGCGCTTATCGCCCGTGGTACCGCCGCGCGTATTTGGATGGCGACTGGTACGCGAGCTCGCCCAGTTGGTACGTGTCTTATCGATATACGACCCCGGTCTACCAGGTCGTCCAGACGACCTACGAGCCGGCGCTGCCGAGTGTTGATGAGGCATGGGCGCTGCTGCGCAGCGGGCAGATCGAAGCGGCGCAGAGAACATTCGCCGATCTCATCTACGCCCTGCCCTACGAGGGCGAAGCCCGCATCGGCTACGCCATCGCCTGCGGACTGCTCTACCGCGACAGCGCTGCGATCAGCGCCATGCGCCGTGCCTTGCGCGACGATCCGGCGGCCCTCCGGGCCGTTCCCACCGATCCGCTTCTGCGCGAGCAGATAAGCGGCCTGCTCGGCTTCTATTCCGACCGGGCGCGTCGCAACTTCGGCGATACGGACGCCCTGATCATGGTCGCGGCGCTCCGCTACCTGCTCGATGAGCACGCCGTCGCCTATTTCGCGGTGGATGCGGCGATACGCAGCGGCGATGAAGATGAGGCCGCCTACAACCTCAAGTCAATGATCGACGAGGCGATGTATCAATCGTTCTGACCGCCGCGGCCGGGTCCTCGGTCCCGTGCGAGTTTGACTGTCAGGCCCTCCTGTTCGAGGAGGGCTTTTTCTCCGGCCGGCACCTACGTCACCCAGGTCACGACCCGGGCGACGACGTACAGGGCGAGGAAGAGCACAACCGTCACCACCAGCACGGTCGCGGCATCGCGCGGCTTCAGCCGGAACAGCAGCATGCTGAGGATGAAGAAGACGGCCGCCGCCGCGATCGCCTCGGCCGTGAACTCCAGCAGCCGCCAGGGAAAGCTGAGGAAACCGACGCAGCGCGCGATGGCGGTGATGGCGAGCATGCGCAGCGCGCCCAGGCCGATATTGCCGAACGGGCGGCCGAAGAGCCATGCGGCGGCGATGAGGGCGCCGAAGCCGCACATCGCCCAGAGCGCGATGAGCAGGGGGAAGCGCGCTGCCCCGCCCCAGCGGGCATCCCACGACGCGGAGAACAACGCGCCCTCCTCAAGCGCGGACCGCAACTGGGGAAACAGCCCCGCCGCCCCGGCCAGGTAGCCGATGAGCAGCACCACGGCCGCGGCGATCGCCAGCGCCGCGGGCAGCCAGGGATCGCCCGCGGCTTCCTGCACCAGCGGCTGGCGCTCCTCCTCCTCCTCCTCCTCGGTCGTCTGGCCCGTTTCGGTCTCGATCACCTTCAGCGACTTGAGATCGAATCCGCAGCGCATGCAGACAAGCGTGTCACGGCCGCGCATCGGCGAGCCGCAATTCGGGCACACATCCAGCGCCCGCACGCCCGAAGGCTCCGGCTCGGCGCGCTCGGCCGACTTCGACGCCGCCGCCCGGGAGCTCGTCCCGTCTGCCGCGGGCGGCTCGGCCGGTTCGAGGTCAAGCGGCCTCGGCGCCTTGACCGGCTTCTCCTCGCCGCCCGGCGCAACGGCGCCCTCGCCGGCGGAACCTGGCGCCTCGTCCCCCTCATCCGGCATCGAGTGTCGCTTGGCTTCGTGTTCGTTGTCTTCAGGAGTCATCGCTTCGCCTGATCCCTGCACCGAAGAGAAAATATTCCATCAGATCGCTGCCGACCTCCACGTTCAGATCCGCCTCCGCGGCCGCCTCCTCGCTCAGCGTCGCCTTGACCACCGCGTCGATCCGCTCGCCGGTCAGCATCATCGGCGCCGGCGCCGGATCATGACACCGGCTTGTCGTGCTGGTGTAGTGCGTGCCGAGAACAAGCATCCGCCATGAATCATACGTCCTCAAGTGCCCGGCGATGGGAGCGATGATCTGCTCATCGAGGGCGGCCAGCGCTTCGACCTTGCCGTGCACATCACCCTGATGGGCCGCGGCATCCGGCGCCGGGTCGTGCACGCAGACGATATCGAATTCGTCCAGTGCCTCGACGGCGTGCCGGCCGGCGCGGGCCTGGAGCAGCGCCTCATCGAGCAGGATCACCTCCCAGCCGACCATGCTCGCCAGCCCCGCCGGCAGATGATGACAGCAGATCATCACGCCGCGCAGATCGCCGAACCGCGAGGCGAAGGAGGGCAGCCGGCAAGGCGAGCCGGCGCCCCAGGGCCAGATGTGCGTGGCCGCCAGCTCGCCCAGTTCCCGCCGCGTCTGGTTGATTTCATGGTCGGCGAACAGCTCGGCGGAAAGCTCAATGATCCGGCGCATCAACTCGCCGTGCTCGCCGGCCGGCAGGTGCCGGCGGATCGGCCGGTCCAGGATGAGCGGCGGCGGGTCCGTGGTCAGCGCATCGAAGGTGCGACCCGCCTCATCGAACATGAGGCCGCGATGGCCCGCCGTCGCGGCCAGGCGCAGGCCCCGGCCATCGGCGCCCAGCTCCGTCTCGATCGCCTGCTGGAGATCGGCCAGGAGCTGGTCGGCCTCGGCGCTGCCGATGTGGCCGGCCGTCAGATCGAGCATCCGCCCCTCGAGAACGGTGATGAGGCTCAACCGCAGGGCCCAGGCCCCGTCGCCGACGGGCCGACCGCAGCCGGCCGCCTCCAGGACCGCCGGCCCGCAGGGGAAGGCGAGCGGATCGACGCCCAGCAGGCTCATGAGGGTCACATCGTCCGTGCAGGGCAGCGAGGGCGGGGTCAGCACCACCGTCCCCAGACGGCCGGCCAGGGCCAGCACATCCAGGGCCGGCGTGTCGGCCGCCACGAGGGGCGTGGCCCCCTCCAGGTCCTCCTGCGGCTCGTCCGCCGCCCCCTCCGGAATGACGATGACGTACTTCACGGCGGCGCATTGTCGTCAATGAGCCGCCGAACGCCAGTGGAAGAGCAGGCCCGCGCGGGGCAGAACACGCCTTCATCATCGGCGAGGAAGCCAGAATCACACTCCGCCTGCCCGTATGACGGAGTGACCACCCAGGTCGCCACCGACAGCAACGACTGGCGATCCGGCAGGGCTTCGATCATCTTCGTTGGCCGATCCGGTCCAGCAAAGCCGTCAGACCGTCGAGTGTTCGGCTGAGGCTCTCCGCATGGTCGGCCGCGATCTCGGGGCGCCAGAAACCCGCCACGAACTGAGACAGTTGGGAGTTGTACGCCGGTCCGACGCGGCGTCCGCCGCCCGGAGTGGGAACCAGATCCTCCCGAATTGCACGACTCCTCGAGCGACGAGCCAGAGCGATCAAAGCGCTCTTCGGATCCTCAAGGTTCTCGGGCCGGGTTGGCACCCGCGACCGCGCGACACGCAGGAATCCTGCCATCTGCTCACGATCGGCGAGCAACCAAGCCTCGACCTCCCGCACGGCCACCCGAAAGCACATGAGGCATCCCACGTCCGGCAGCCAGGCCCGTCGCAAGAGCGGTCCGCAGTCTTCTTCGTGATTGAGATCGACAAGCACGAACCACGGAAAGTGCCGGGCCGCGTGGTTGTAACCGCCGACCGAGTTTCGTAAGAACGCCTTACCGCGCTTTCCGTAGACGGATCCAGCAACTGCTCCGACATGTCGCATCAGCCGAAAGAATACCGCTTCATCGACATTTCCCTCGACGGCTGCGGAGATCACCGGCTGCGCACACATGAAGGATTCAGTCCCCGAAGAGAGAGAGTTGCTCCACGCGGTCAGGCCGCGTTCTGGGAATCACAGCGTCCGCGAGTGTGATCCCTCCGTCCAGAAGCGAGGGGATCTCCGCGAAGGCACTTGCCACCTTCACCGTCGTCCCCTCGGAGCCCGGCTGCAATAGAAGAACCTCGTCAAGCCCGATGCCTGAATCGTGCAGCAGATCGGGCGAGTGCGTGCTGACCAGAATCTGGCGCCCTGTGCGACGCTGAATCCGGGCGAACATCTGAGGTAAGCAGCGCACAACCTCCGGATGCAGCGACAGTTCCGGCTCCTCAAGAAGCAACGGGCCGGAACCGTCAAGCACTGCCCAAAGCAATCCCATTAGACGCAGTGTACCGTCAGAGAAATCCTCCTCGGACTGCCAGGCCCCTTGAGGTCGCCAGTGCTCATAGCGACCGCGGAGATGCGGCGTTCCACGGTCATCCCGATTCAGATCAAGTTCGCATAACTGCGGCACTGCGACCCGCAACGCATCAAGGATTCGTCGCAGGCGCGCTTCACGTGTCCGGTTCTGCATTTTCGCGACTTGTTCAAGGAAATCACCACCGTACGGGTCATTGCTCCGCCCAATCGATCGATCAGACTCCCGTACCAGTTGAGGCACGATATGCAGATAGCGCACTGTGCCGAAGAAATCCGCAACATCGCGGAAGTCCTTGTTTGCATAGACCTGCTCAAGATAGGTCTGCGTCAAGCGTTCGACGTCCGCCGCATCGGAGTCATCCGGACGAGTAAGCACGAGACGCTCTTGATGAAAGACACGCTCACGCTTGATGATTGCTCGGCGCTGGCTGTCCTGATTGACCACAATCTCGTACTGCCACTCTTTCACCCGATCCTCCGACCCCACGTCAATCGATACTCTGATGTCTGAGTACTGTCGCGCCGCCAGACACCTCAGTCGCGAGACCCCGCCGCGCCTGCGAATCGCCTCTTGGAGGCCGCCTCCCACCGACACGATGTCATGAAGAAAGCGGAAGACATCCAGGAAGTTCGACTTGCCGGAGGCGTTCGGACCGACAAGGAACACCCGTCGCTGCAAAGCGACACTCACCTGCGCGAAGTTGCGCCAGTTCTCGAGTTCGATTCGAGTGATCCGGAATGACTCGGGCTTTCGCTTGGCCATATCATTCCTCGGTGGTAGTCCGGCGCTCCTCCAGCTTCAAGACTGCACCATCCGTGCGGCGGAAGCGTGGGACGAAGCTCGCTCAACACTCCATTCTAACCGAATCCCTGCAAAGTGTGCCGGACCACCGCGCCGCCCGCTCTCACCCCTTGTTCCACATCCCCCCGCCGTAGACGGCGTTGTCGCCCAGGTCCTCGGCGATGCGGATGAGCTGGTTGTACTTGGCGTTGCGATCGCTGCGGCACGGGGCGCCGGTCTTGATCTGGCCCGTGTTCAATGCCACGGCGACATCGGCGATCGTCGCGTCCTCCGTCTCGCCCGAGCGGTGGCTGATCACCGCGGCATAGGCGTGGCGCACCGCCAGGTTGACCGCATCGAATGTCTCGCTGAGCGTGCCGATCTGGTTGAGCTTGATGAGGATCGAGTTGGCGCAGCCCTCGTCGATGCCGCGCTGAAGGAAGGCGGGATTGGTCACGAAGATGTCATCGCCCACAAGCTGGACCTTCTCGCCCAGGCGCTGCGTGAGGGCGGCCCACCCCTCCCAGTCGTTCTCGCCCAGGCCGTCCTCAAGCGAACGGATGGGGTACTTGCGCACCCAGTCGGCCCAGATATCGATCATCTCATCGGCCGTGACGATGCGATCCGGCTCGCTGGAGAAGAAGCAGTATCCCTCCTGGCCCTTCTCGGCGGCGGCGTTGACCATCTCGCTGGCGGCGGGGTCGAGGGCGATGAAGATCTGCTCGCCGAACTTGTAGCCCGCCTTGTCCACCGCCTGTTCGATCACCCGCAGAGCATGCTCGTTGTCCTCGAGGTTGGGCGCGAACCCGCCCTCATCGCCCACCGCCGTCGAAAGCCCCTCATCCTTCAGCACGCCCTTGAGAGTGTGATAGATCTCCACGCAGGCGCGCACCGCCTCGTTGAAATCCTCGAAACCCCACGGCTGGATCATGAACTCCTGGAAATCGACGGTGTTGTCGGCGTGCTTGCCGCCATTGAGGATGTTCATCATCGGCACGGGCAGGGTCTTCGCCGCGGTCCCGCCCAGATAGCGATAGAGCGGCTGATTGGTGGCATCGGCGGCGGCATAGGCGACGGCCAGCGAGACGCCGAGGATCGCGTTGGCCCCCAGGTTGGCCTTGTTCGCCGTCCCGTCCAGGGAGATCATCAGGCCGTCGATCATCTCCTGATCGCGGGCGTCGAGCCCGATCAGGTTGGGGGCGATGGACTCGTTGACGTTGTTCACCGCGTTAAGGACGCCCTTGCCGAGGAAGCGGCTCTTGTCGCCATCACGCAGCTCGACCGCCTCGTTCTCCCCCGTGCTGGCGCCGGAGGGGATGGCGGCCCGGCCGGTCGCCCCGCCTTCGAGGGCCACCTCGCATTCCAGCGTCGGGTTGCCGCGGGAATCGAGAATCTGCCGGGCGTGAACCAGTTCGATATCGAAGTGCATTCGGCCGCTCCTGTGCCTGGGGTCAAGGGTGCCGGATGGTAGCACATCGGCCCGCGCCCGACCGGCCGGGCGATGATCGCCGGAGACGGCCTCGGGCCGATCCATGGGCCTGTCGGGCTGACCGGGCCGGAGTACGATGGGGTAAGATGAGGCTCCCCCCGACGGCACGGGATGAGCCAGGGATGAGCAGCAAGCGCCAGACCATCTCGGCCCGTCTTCTCAGCAAGGACACGCAGTTGTCCCTGGCGATCGCCGCGGGCATCGCCCTCGCCGTGGGCTTCACGCTCCACTCGCTGTTTGAGGATCCCTCGCTGCACACGGCGGGTCTGGTGCTGGTGTGGGTCAGCCTGGGGCTGGGCGCGGTGCACGGCCTGCACGCGGCGTGGGGTTCGCTGCGCGAGTTTCGGCCGGATATCGATGTGCTCATGGTGGTCGGGGCGGCCCTCGCCGCCGGCATCGGCCATCCCGAGGAGGGCGCTTTGCTGCTGTTCCTCTTCACGCTTGCCGGCGCCCTGGAGCACCGGGCGATGGCCCGAGCCAAAGACGCCGTCTCTCGGCTTAACAAGCTCATGCCCAAGGCCGCGCTGGTCCGCCGCCCCGACGGCTGGGAGCCGATCGAGCCGGAGGCGCTGGAGGCCGCGGACCAGGTGCTCGTGCGACCGGGCGAGACGATTCCCGCCGACGGCCTGGTTATCAAGGGAACCAGTGCCATCGATCAATCCACCCTGACCGGCGAGTCGATGCCGCGCACCGTCAGGCTCGATGACGAGGTCTTCGCCGGCACGCTCAACCAGCAGGGCGCGCTGGAGGTGCGCGTCACGCGCCCGGTCCAGGAATCCAGCCTGCAGCGCATTCTGCAACTGGTTCTCGAGGCGCAGGAGCGCCGCCAGCCGGTGCAGCGGGTGATCGACCGCTTCTCCACGCCCTACACGATCGCGGTGTTCACCCTGTCGGTGATCGCCCTGGTCTGCTTCGTGCTTCTTGCGGGCCAGACATTCACGCAGGCGGCGTACCGGGCGATCACGCTGCTGGTGGTCGCCAGCCCGTGCGCGCTGGTCATCTCGACGCCAACGGCGACGCTCTGCGGCCTCAGCCGCGCCGCGCGGGGCGGCGTGCTCATCAAGGGCGGCGATGCCCTGGAGCGCCTCGCCGGCGTCAGCCGCGTCGTCCTGGACAAGACGGGCACGCTCACGGAAGGGCAGATCGAGGTCATCCACGCCCACCCCGTCGCCGCCAGCAACCCCGATGTCCTGCTCAACCTGGCCTTCGGCGCCGAGGAGCAATCGAGCCATCCCATCGCGGCGGCGATCGTGCGCCTCGCCAAGGAGCGCAAGCTCACCCCGGCCGACGTGGCGGAAATCGAGAACATCCCCGGCAAGGGGATCGAGGGAATCCACAACAGCCATCCCGTCCGCATCGGCTCGGTGGACTTCTGCGAGCCGATGATCCCGATCTGCTTCCGCCGGCATACACACCAGATCGTGGATCGCATCCGCGCCGACGGCGGGCTGCCCGTCGTCGTCGCCTACGACATCGGGGCCATGGTTCTGGCCCTGGCCGATCGGCCTCGCACCGGAGCAAAGGAGCTCAGGAAGCAGCTCCAGGCGGTCGGCGTCGATCGAGTGGACATGCTGACCGGCGATCATCCGGCCATCGCCAAACGCCTGGCCGAGGAACTGGGCATCGACTTCTTCGAAGCCGGCCTGCTGCCCGAAGATAAGGTGAAGCACATCGAGCGGCTGCGCGCCGAGCAGGCCATGGAAGGCTCGCTGGCGGTGATCGGGGACGGCGTGAACGATGCGCCGGCGCTGGCCGTCGCCGACGTGGGACTGGCCATGGGGCGCATCGGCGCCGATGCGGCGCTGGAGACGGCCGATGTGATCCTCCTTCACGATGATCTGGATCGCGTGCCGTGGTCGTTCGGCCTGGCGCGGCGCGTGAAGAGGACGATCATCATCAACCTCGCCTTCGCCACGTTCATCATCGTGTTTCTTGCCGCGTGGACGATCGCAGAAGGCATGCCCCTGAGCATGGGCGTGCTCGGCCACGAAGGCTCCACCCTCCTCGTCGTCGCCAACAGTCTGAGGCTGCTGCTCCACCGCGAACCGTAGGGTAACATGATCGCCGGAGCAAATCGTGCGGCTTTTCCTCATCCAAACAGGAACCGTTCCCGTTCTTCCAAAGGAAGCGCCCAAGGCAATGAGCCAAGCTATCACGAATTCTGCGAAATCACGCCGCCGCTGCATGGGCGCATCAACCAAGGCTGTGCTTCTGATCATCGGTGGCGCTGTCATCATCATATTCTGCACGTGGTGGCTGATGTTCCGGGTCCCTCCACGTCCCCTGTTGCATAATGTGTATGGACGACATGACCTGGATTTCCGGCATCGATGGAGACTTGGCAGCTTCGCCATTGATGAGGATGGCAACTGGGCGATGGCTGATTACGAACGCAATATCCTGTTTGTCGCAGTCGGGCTCGGACGACCAGAGGAAGGATATGTATACGATACATTCAGGAGTACGCCTTCACACGCAGAGATTACTTTTTCGGGTCCTGACTATCACATAACGGCGCAATTGGATGCGCAGAGGGATAGGGCGACTTTCGTGACACGCGATGGAACTCATCACGTCGCTGACATTGCTCCTGGTGAAGCGCGTGCGGTCATTGAACTCTATTGGCGAGAGGGGTACCAGCCCAATCTCCTATCATTTTTAATGAAACCAAATCTCTTCAGTGATGGGCTTCGCAAACAAGCGAGCAATCTTGCATCGGACTCAGTGCCGGCCAGCCAGAATGGCAACTAGCACGCCAATCAAATAGCGTCGTGGCCCGCGCAGCGGACCCTACATGACATCCCCTCTGTGTCCTCTGTGCCCTCCGTGGTTCAAATCAGTCCCATCCCAAGCGCAGGCGCTACGACCCCCGGCGGCCGTAGGCGGCCGCGGCGGAGGCAGCGGCTCGGGATCCCCGGCGGAGGGGCGGGGGGAAGATGACAAGGTGACGGGGTGAGGGGGTGACGGGGAGGGCTTGGAGGCTTGAAAGACCCAGCGAGCCCGGCCGTCCCCGGCCCGGGCGTCCTACGAATTGCGAGACGCACATGCAGGAGGGGTGAGGGGGGCGTTTCCGAGCTGCGAGGCCGGTTTTGCTAGTGCGGCGGGGCGGAATGGTTGCGCGCACCTGCTATCTGGAAGACGGAACTTGTCAATTGGAAGCGTCATTCTGCGTTCTGGAAGCGCCAGATCGCGAATGCGGGCCTGGAGTTGACAATTGGAGCCGCCGGATTGACAACTCACGCCGTCTGATCGCGATCTCGAACGCCCAAATCGCAATCTGACCGCCGCAGATCGCCAGTGCGCGCACGGAAATCGCCAGTGCGCGCAGCCGAATCGTCGGAGGCGGGACTCCGGCCCGTCGATCCTGCATCCCGTCTTTAATCATGATTAGAACCGTTCCTGTTTCCCCGACTTGTTGAAGGACTGGCAGGGACGGATGCGAGTCGCTTACCGACGGCGACGGCCGATGAGGCCGGCCAGGCCGAGCAGCGCCAGCGCGCCGGGGGTCGGGAACATATGGAAACCGCCGCCCTCGAACTCGATGTAGCGCTCCTGGCTGAGGTCACCGTACATCACGCTCACCTTGAACATGGCGTCGTAGTCCGGCTGCGGGCTAGCGTCGTAGGTCCAGGTCAACTGGGCGATGCGGATGCGGCCATCAAAGACCCCCTCCGGCGTAAAGGGGTCGCCGTCATACCAGGCAAGGTCGTCGTTCTGGATGACGTTGGCGCCACCGCCGGCCTTGAAGACGTCCGGGAAGCCCGGGCTGAAGCCGAGGTCCGCGCTCATCAGGATGTCGCCCCAGCTATCCCACTGCAGCGAGGGGAAGGCCGCGAACAGAGCCGGGTTCGGCGGGCCGCTGCCCTGACCGAGCTCCGTGGCGTTGAAGAAACCGAGGGGATCGTCGGTCGCGATGGTCACCGGGCTCGTATGGTCACCGAAGACGGCGAGCAGCGACGTGCCCGGCTCAAGACCGGCCAGGTAGATCGTCCCCGTGAACTTGTTCTCGACGGAGAAGTCGCCGTACTCCCACGAGTAGTCCAGCGGCGTCTGGACTTCGGCCTGCAGAAATGCTGCGGATGCTGAACCCACAACAACGAGGGAGCCCGCAAAGGCAATCAATGTTCTCATGACAGCCACCTTTCCTCTTGAGTCGCTGATGATTGCGCCAGAACCATCGCGACCGCAGTCGGTGCCGTCGTTGCCACCACTTCCTTCCGATCCCAAGATACCCGCCGTGCCAACGGAGTCAAGACGCAATTATGGCGATTCCTCAATATTCTCGTAAGTACGAACCGTCCCAATCCGGTTCGGCACGGCGTTTGCGCCGAACCGATGGCGACCGAGCCTTCCCTATGAATTCGGAACCGTCCCTGTGGCCTGGGACATAAGGAAGAGCACGGGCAAGTGCCCCGAATGCGGAACGCCGATCAGATAGCACAACGGTCCGCATCGCGGGCCCTGCACAGCTCCGCACGGGCGGGACGCCCGTGCCACCATCGGATGAGCGTCTCTTGACGTTCATCGCATCACGGTCCGCACGGCGGACGCCACCCTGCATCCCCTCTGTGCTCTCTGTGTTCTCCGTGGTTCAAACCCGCCCCATCCCGAGCGCGAACATTACGAACCGCGCCGGCCGTAGGCGGCCGCGGCGATGTCCGAACGCATCTGCCTCCGCTGGCGCTCCGTGAGCAGCGCTTCCAGAGAAGCGGATATGTCGCTGTCGAGCTTCGCCCGCTTGCCCGAGTTCTTCAGCAGATCCTGGTACAGCTCGCGTGTCGACGAATCATCGAGCGTCGTCGAGTCCATGCGCGAATGGAGCATGATGCGGAACGTCTGCCGGCCGCGCAGGATCAGGTCGATCGCCTCCCGGCGCATTCCCGCGCGCTGGGTGACATAGTCCTCGTGGATCCGCTGCGCCTCCTCAACGACCGCATCATCGGAGATGCGCCGGGTGATCCAGTCCTGCTGCCTGTCCGGCATCGCGCGCTGGAACAGCCAGGGGAAGCAGGCGCGCTGAAAGCGATCGAGCCAGCGCTGCCGCGCCTCCGCGCCCAGGTTCCGGCCGGCCACAGCGCCGATGGCGTGCGCCGCCTGCCGATTGATCTGATAGAGGCGTTGCCAGCGGGCCAGCGCGGCCTGCTCCTCGCGGCGCAGGGCGGACCGGTCCCGCTCGATCCGCGCCAGGGCCCGGTTCATTCGCCCCTGCCGGTCGGCGGCGGCCGTGGCCACCAGCAGCGCGTCCAGTTGACGCTCGTACTCGTCGAGGTCGGCCGACAGCAGGCCCTGATCGAGCGATTCGAACTCGCCGCCGGCGATCGAGGCGTCCTGCACGAGTTGCGCCACATCCACGCCCTCACCGGCGTAGGCCTCATCGAGTCCCCCGGCCTGGCGTGGCTGGAGATAGACGGCCCGCCGGAGCCGGCCCAGGGCGCGCTCGAAATCGTCGGCCGACGTGTCGATGAGCAGGATGTGCGTATCGATGATCAGCTCCTGGAAGAGGCGATCGGCCTCCTCCCAGCCTGACTGATACGCGCCGAGCACGGCGGCGCGAAGCCGGCGCAGCTCCTGCGGCTCGATGTAGACCGAGCCCGCCAAAGCCTCCTGCACCCGCCCGCGCCCGGCCTCTTCGGCCTCCTCGTCAATCCCGGCGGCCAGTTCCTCGATGGCTGCGGCGTAGTCGCTGTACAGCATGCTGGCCACGAGGTGCTGGTCATCGTCCATGCGAAGCTGATCGAGGAAGGTCGCGAACGCCGTGCGATCCACCCGCGGCTCGATGAAGTCGGCGGCCGAATCCCCCGCCGCCTGCACCGGCGGCGGAGCAGAACACAAACCCGCCAGCAGGCAGGCGATCATCAGCAGGCGATTGGCGGCAACAGCGTGGAACATGTCAGACCTCTTCCCCATGCATGATCCGATGCGCCCGGGCGGGCCTTCTGACAAGCTCAACGCGCATCGACCGATCCGATTGCGGATCGCGCCTTTTTTCTCTACGGCCGGCCGTCACGGCCGGTTCGAACGGCGATGAATGCCCGAATGAATCCCGAACGGCGCGCGATGCCCCCAGACGAGCGGGCGTTTTCGGCGAAGATCCGCCTGCCTGCTGAAACGCCGGGCAGAGAACCAGTACAACAAGGCGAGGCTGCTGCCCTATCGATCATGGATGCGGCCGCGACGCGCGGCCCATCGGTCCGGTGCAGAGCCCGTTCGCACACGCGTGCAAAGGAACCGCCATGATCCTGTATCGCGCTGTAAGCACTTTTATTCTAATGGTTTGTGCCTCCGGTCAGGCGGCCGAGACGTCCCTCTCGTCCCTCCTCGTCGAGGTCGACCCGCGCATCGAGTTGCTCGCCGCCATCCAGGCCATCTCCGGCTACGGCGAATGGACGGGGCTCATCACCCGCTACGACTTCTCCTACAAGGACGAGGTCCGGGCCTATTTCGAGCCGTTCAAGGAGCACCGCGCCGTGACGCTGTTCGGGGCGATGGCACACGAGGGCTTTTCCTTCGATGCGCCGGTGAACGCGGTGCTGCATCACGGCCGGCCCCCGGAAATAACGCCTGTCGCGCCGTGCAGCGATGAGGTGGCCCGTCGCGCCGGGGGACGGGAACGGCTCGATGCGTTCTTCGAGGCCCTGCGCGACTTTGCCGAAGCCTCTTCGTTCATGGACTTCTATGAAGCGCATCGGCCGTTCTACGAGACGATCAATCGCAACGTATCGGCAAAGCTGGACGCGGCCGACGTGGCGATGCTCGAAGACTACTACGGCGTGAAGCAGCACAGCTACCGCATCATCCCCGCCCCGCTCTTCCACTCCGGCGGCTTCGGCCCACGAATCAGGCATGAAGACGGACGTTACGACATCTTCAGCGTCTGCGGGCCGCGCGAGGCGAAGAACGACATCCCCGTCTTCGGCACGTCGGAGGACTTCCGGTACCTCGTCTGGCACGAGTTCAGCCATTCGTTCGTCAACCCGGTGGTCGATGCATACGGCGAGGAAGTCGACCGGTATGAGGAACTGATGGGGCCGATCCGCCAGGCGATGAGGAGCCAGGCGTATCCGGGCTGGCGCACGGTCGTTTATGAGCACGTGGTTCGCGCCGCCACCTGCCGCTTCGCTTGCCGAGTGCAGGGCGAAGAGGCCGGCCGGAGGGCCATCGAGCACGAGAAGAATCGCAGCTTCGTATACATCGAGCCGCTGTGCGAGGCGCTGGAGCAGTATGAACGGCAGCGCGACAGATACCCGACGCTCCACAGCTTCTTCCCCGAGATGCTGAAGGTGTTTGACAAGGCCCTTGAAGATCTGCCCGAGGTCATCGCGGCCACGCCCGTGGTTGTGCGGACGGCGCCCGAAACCGGCGCGCGGAATGTCGATCCGTCCATCACCGAACTCGTGGTCGAGTTCGACCGCGACATGAATGAGCGCGGATATTCGTGGGTGCAGCTCAGCGCCGAGGAATACCCCGAGACGACCGGCAAGCCGTTCTGGCGCTCGCCGCGCATTTGCGTTTTGCCCGTGAAGTTGGTTCCCGATCACGAATACTGGATCGGCCTCAACGCCGGCGGTTTCACCGGCTTTCACAGTACCGAGGGAACCGCGGCCGGCGAATACACCCTCAAGTTCCGGACCGCCTCATCGCCCGAGGCCGCGAGGGAGGCGGCGACTGCTCCGAAGATCATCCGCACGGTCCCTGAGACCGGCACGGTGAACGTCGATCCGAACATCAGGGAACTGATCGCCGAATTCGATTGCGACATGAGCCCGGGCGGATATTCGTGGACTCAGCGCAGCGCCGAGGAGTTTCCCGAGATGACGGGCAAGCCGTTCTGGCGCACGAGCCGCATCTGCGTTCTTCCGGTCAAGCTCCAGCCCGGCCATTCGTACTGGATCGGCCTGAACGTCGCGCCGTTCCAGTCGTTCAAGAGCAAGGACGGCACGACGGCGGAAGAGTACATCCTCCAGTTCAAAACAACGCCCGGCGATAAGTGATCGGGCCAAAGCGCCGCCGCCCATGCATCTTCACGGTCTTGGATGATGTTTGCGCACGACTTCGCGCAGGCGCGAGCGATCCACGTGGGTGTAAATCTGGGTGGTGGAGATGTCGCTGTGGCCGAGCAGTTCCTGCACCACGCGCAGGTCCGCGCCGCCCGCGAGCAGATGGGTGGCGAAGCTGTGGCGCAGCATGTGCGGGTGCACGTTGCGCAGGCCCGCCCGGCCGGCGGCGCGGCGGACGATCTGCCACACCGCGACGCGCTCCAGCGGCCGGCCCGTGTGGGAGAGCAGCAGCCGGCCCCGGTCGCGGTCGTCGCCGAATCGGGTCAGGGCGGGGCGCAGCTCGTCGAGGTAGATCTGGACGACGTCCTGGGCCGGCTTGCCGACGGGCACGATGCGCTGCTTGCCTCCCTTGCCGGTGACGACGAGAACTCCCAGCGTCGGGTTGTAATCGCGGATCGCCAGCACACCGACCTCCGAGGCGCGCAGGCCGGCGGCGTACATCAGCTCCAGCATCGCCCTGTCGCGCAGCCACAGACGGCCCAGCTCCGGGGCGGGGGCGTTCAGCAGCTTGCGCATCTGCTGCGGAGAAAGCACGCCGGGCAGCCGCTTCCAGCGCGTGGGTGTCTCCAGGAGGCGCGTCGGATCCTCCTCGATGGCGCCGTTGGCCTTGAGGAAGCGGAAGAAGACGCGGATGGTGGCCAGATGCCGGGCAATGGATGACGGCTGGAGGCTGCGCCGGCGGTGCAGGGCCCGCACATGCTCGATGAGATGGGCCGGCGTCACGCGCTGCGGCCCGGCGATGCGCTTCGCCTTCAACTCGTCCACGAGGTCGCGCAGATCGCGCCCGTAGGCGTCCAGTGTCGCCGAAGCCAGACCCGCCTCAACCCGAAGATAGGTGAGGAAGTCACGAACCGGTTGCGCGAAGTGGCAGCGTGACGGCATGGCCCGAGGCGGTGATTGCGACCGTCGCCTGCGATCGGGCCCGGGCCCGGGCGAGGTCGTCGTTGATGGCGTGATACATCGGACAGCCGTGATACGTTCCGAAACAGACGCAGAACGCCTGGTCGATTCGACCGAGGCTGAAGCGCGTGGCGCATCGCGGATCGTTGCGATTCACATGAGGACAGGCGGCCGTCCCTTCCCCCGTCCGTAGCGAAGCGTCATCCATGACCAGACCTCGTGGTTGGTGAACCTTATCGACCGGGCGGTCCGGCCGGCCGCAGAATTGGGCCGCCACCGCCCTCGGCGCTGCCGGCCGCGGCCCGGCAAGGCTTGCGCAGCGCGCCGCGGGCGGGCAATTCGTGCGCTTCGGCTCATCCACCGGGCGGCCGTCAGGGCCGCGCCGGTGGATTCCGCGACCGGCGCGCCGCTTGCGGCAGGCCAGAGGTTGCCCAGGCAAGGAGTGCCCGGTGCGGGAAGTCACCGCTCATCTGATCGACAACGCACGACGATCCGGGGACCGGATCGGCGTGGATGGAACTGGCGACACGCCAACGCAGCTCGCGGCGGAGATCATCCGTCTCGCCCGCCTGGCCACGTCGATCCATCTGGCCGAGACGGCCCGGCTCCTCGCCGAGTCCGAGCCAGCCGTGGATCGCGCGTTGTCCATGCGGGAGCTTGCGCGATGAACTACGGGCTCTATCTTTCCGCCGCCGGCGCCCTGACGAGCATGCACCAGCAGGATGTGCTCGCCAACAACCTGGCGAACATCAGCACTGTCGGCTTCAAGCCCGACATGGTCTTCACCCGCCAGCGGCTGCCCGAGCGCCTCGAATCCCCCGGCACGTTCGCTGATCCGAACCGGCTGCTGGAGCGGCTGGGAGGCGGGCAATTCGTCCAGCCCACCCGCGTCAGCCTCCGGCAGGGAACCCTTGTCCAGACCGACAACGATCTTGATCTGGCCCTCGAGGGCGAGGGCCTCCTGGTCATCGGCGCCGGCCGGAGCACGGCCGACGAGCACCTCCGCCTCACGCGCGACGGCCGCCTGACCATCAACGCCGACGGCGAGCTGGTGATGGCCGCGACCGGCATGACGGTGCTGGACCGGAACAACCTGCCCATCCGGCTTGATCGCAGCGCTCCGGTGAGAATCGATGAGCACGGCGAGATCATGCAGAACGGAACATCCGTGGCGCGGCTCCGCATCGTTGCCACACCCGACGCGGAGCAACTGGTCAAGGCCGGCGACAATCTGCTGCGCCTGGCCGACGGCACACCCATGCCGCCGAGCGAGGCGGATGGGCGCGTCCGGCAGGGCTACACCGAAGCCAGCGCGGTCGATCCGATTCTCACTCTCAACGCGATGATGAACGCCGCCAAGGCGGCGCAGGCCAACCTCAAGATGATTCAGTACCACGACAACATTCTGGGACAGATGTGCAACACGTTCGCGCGAGTAGCGTGAGGGGAGTGATGAGTGATGAGTGATGAGTGATGAGTGATGAGTGATGAGTGATGAGTGATGAGTGATGAGTGATGAGTGGTTGGGACCGTGAGCCATCCCTCAAGACTCAAGGCCCCGCCCTCTCAATCCTCCACGCCTCCACGCCTCCAAGCCTTCCGAAAGGATCCCCCCATGGCCGTCGTCGCATTGCATTCCGCCTCCACCGGGCTCAGCGCATTGAGCACCGAGCTGGATGTGATCGCCAACAACCTGGCCAACGTCAACACCGACGGCTTCAAGGCCAGCCGGGCGAACTTCCAGGATCTGCTCTACGAAGAGAAGGCCCAGCCGGGCGTGGAGAACATCAACGGCGACCAGCGCCCCACCGGCCTCTATGTCGGCCTGGGCACCATGATCTCCGGCACGCAATTGGACTTCAGCATGGGACCGGCGCAGACCACGGAGCGGCCGCTGGATATCTACATCGACGGCCCGGGTCTCTTCCAGGTCGAGGTCGAGGATGAGCTGGGCGAAGGGCTGGCCTATACCCGGGCCGGAAACTTCGCCGTCAACGCCGACGGCGAGATCGTCATGGCCAACGACCAGGGCCGCCGGCTGGAGCCGGCCATTCAGATTCCCGAGGAAGCCGACGGGGTGGAGATCCTCGCCGACGGCACGGTCCTGGTTTCCCTCCCGGGCGAGATCGAGCCTCAGGAACTCGGCAATATCGAGCTGGCCCTGTTCATCAACCCCGCCGGGCTCAAGCAGATCGGCGAGAACCTCTACCTGCCCAGCGCCGCCTCCGGCGAAGCCCAGCTCGGCGAGCCGCGCGAGGGCGGCCGCGGCGCTCTGCGCCAGGGATTCCTGGAAGGCTCGAACGTGGATCCCGTCGTCGAGCTGGTCAACCTCATCAAGACCCAGCGCGCCTTCGAGCTCAACAGCCAGTCGATCCAGGCCGCCGACGAGGTCCTCCAGACCGTGGGGCAGTTGCGAAGGTTCTAAGACTCGAAGTTGAGACTTGAAAACGGACCCGCGAGAGATGATCCGCTCTGAGACAGGATGTCGCCGCTTGACAGGAAGTCTTTTATGACAGGCAACCGTTTCATCATCCGCATGACCATCGTCGTCGGCCTCGCCCTGGCGCCGGCGTCTCCGACGACCGGCGATTCCATCAGGCTCTGCGCTTCGGTGCGCCTTCCCGCCGGCGCCGCTGCCGTGCGCCTGGCCGATGTCGCCGAGCTGGAGGGCGCGGAAGCCGAGCAGTACGCGGACCTCGTCATCGCCGAGGTTGCCGATGACCGCCTCCTGGAGATCGGGATTCGCCAGGTGCGGCAGAGGCTGGAGGAAGCCGGCGTGCACTGGGGCCGCATCAACCTCAGCGGCCGGGCCGTCGTCGTCCGGCCGCATCGGACCGCCGCCGCCCCCACCGCGATGACCGCCGTTTCGCTGACCGCGGGCCAGGTGGGCGATGACCGGCCGCACCCGTCGGCCGCCCATGACCTGCTCACGGCAAACATAATCGACGAGCCCACCCTTCGCGGAGCCATCGCCCAATACGTGGCGCGTGGCCTTGATGTCGATCCGGAGGATCTGCGAATCATCTACGACGGCGCCGATCAGGACCTGCTGGAGCGATCCAGCCAGACCTACCGCATCGAGCTGAAGCTAGAGAGCAGTCTGAACAGCGACCGCGTCACCTTCACCGTTCGACTCTGGTCGGACGGCGTGGTGACGAGCAGCCGGCAGATCTCCCTTCGACCGATGGTGTGCACCCGCACCGCGGTCCTCGGGCGCGATGTGGATCGCGGCGAACCCATCGGCGAGCGAGACTTCACGATAACCCGGCAGTGGCTCCCGCCGCTCCAGGCGGCTCTGACGTGCGACCCGGCCGGCGCGGTCGGCCGCCTGGCTTGCAAGAAGCTGAAGGCGGGCGAGACGTTGCGGGACAAGAACGTCCGACGACCCACGCTTATCGAGCGCGGCGATCGCGTGATGGTTCGCTGCCTGGTGGGCGGCGTGGTCATCTCGCTCCAGGCCGAGGCCTGCGCCGACGGCGCCGCGGGCGAGGCGATCGAATTCCGCAAGCTCGGCGAGCGCGACACGTTCCTCGCCCGCGTCACCGGCCCGGGCGAAGCCGTCATCGACTTGAGTCACCGGCGCCGGGGAGATCTCTCTTCACCACCGGGCCCACCGATGTCAAAGGAAAATGCATCATGATCCGCCCGCGAAGCGTCATCGTGCTGACCATTCTCGCCTGCACCGCGCTGATCTCGACCGGCGTGCGCGGGCAGGAAAGGCCTTCGACCAAAGAAGAGCAGGCCCCCAGCAGCTCGTTGATGGCCAAGTCGATCAAAGACGCCAGGCCGGGCAAGGCGGAGGCCGAGCCGCACGCCCTGCGCGACAGCAGCATGTTCGCCATCGCGCCGCTCGAGCCGCGCAAATTCAACAAGCACGATCTCGTCCAGATCATCGTGCGCGAATCCAGCAAGGCGGAAAGCACGCACGAGACGGATGCCAAGAAGGACTACAAGCTCGACGGCAAGGTTGCGGCGTGGCCGGACATGTCGCTGGAGGATCTGTTCAACCTCCAGGTCTTCGCCGGCCGCAGCACGGGCCTGCCGCAGGTGAAGGTCGATTTCAAGAAGGACTTCAAGGGCGACGCCGAGTACAAGCGCGAGGATGATTTCACCGCGCGCCTGTCGGCGGAAGTGATCGAGGTGCTGCCCAACGGCCATCTCGTTCTCGAATCGCGAACCTACATCAAGACGGACGAGGAGGAGTCGGCGATCAAGGTCACCGGCGTCTGCCGTCCCGAGGACGTCACCGCCGTTAACACCGTCCTCTCCAGCCAGATGCACGATCTGAAGATCCAGAAGATGCACAAGGGCGAGCTGAAGAAGACCAACGAGAAGGGCATCATCGCCAAGATCCTCGACACGATCTTCGCGTTCTGAGCAGACGCTCCTGCGAAGGGGGGACAAAACAGCCCCGCGCCGGAGCTCGGGGCTTTCTGCTTCGAACGTCCCCCCGGCGCCGCGGGGCTATTGATCGTCGGCGGTGTCCGTCTCCTCATCCGGACCGGAGAGCGTATCCAGATCCGACAGATCGACAACATCCGTATTCCCTTCAGCGTCTCCCGGGGAGGAGGAGGAAGCGGCGTTGATCTGCGTGATGATGACGTGATCCTTCGGCGCACCCTCACCGCGCGGCGCCTGCACGAACAACACGCCTCCCAGATCGAATCGGCTCATCGCCGACTGGAACACCTCGGGCATCGGCGTGTCGAAATCGATGAGGCCGGCCGGCAGCGTCTTGCGCACCGCCGCCTCCGTTTCCGTATCGCTTACGATCTTCCATCCGCCCCTCTCGTACTCCTCAAGCCGGTCCCGGATCGTGCGCTCGACTTCGGCATCGTGCTTGGCCGGGTGGTCGTTGATGAGCAGGTAGGGCCGGCTCGGCGCGTCGGCGATGAGGGCATAAAGCCGCTTCTCGGCGCCGCCGCGCGTCGACCACACCACATCACCGCGGATGTCCCAGTCCCGGCTGCCGGGTTGGCCGTACTCGGTGATGTGCAGCAGGCCGTAGAGATCATTCTTCTCCATTGCATTTTCGAGCGCCTCGTCCGTCGCTCCATCCTGGCGCTCCTGCCACTTTGCGAGCAGGTCGCCCATGCCGGCCTTGACCAGGGCATCGTTGACGACGACGTTGTAGTCGCGCTTCTGGTAGTCCGCGATGATCGAATCGATTCGCTTCGCCACCCGCGGGTCACCCGCATTCTTCACACGGGGAACAAGGAGATAGGCCTTCGGGACGTAGCCCGACTCGTGGGCGACCGCACCCGGAAGCACCGGCACGTCGGGGAAAATCTCCGTCGTGCTCGGGAAGCTGTGGGTGACCGCACGCTTGCTGCTCCACAGAGCCGTGGTGCCGACCAAGGCAATCAGGGCCATGATGGTGAGGCCTCCGATCGCGAACAGCACGCCCGAGGGCTGGCGCTCGGCGACGGCGCGCACCCGGTGCGTGTGGGCGCGGCGACGAATCTCCCGGGCGCGGGCGCGGGCGACCTTGATCTGCTCGTGGGCGGCCTGGCGGGCGCTCATCGTCCCGGCCCGGACCTTGTGGCGAATGTCGGCCGCTTCATGGCGCAGGGCCGCCGCGTGCCGGCGCACCGCCTCGGCCTGCTCGGCGGCGTACGCCTGCCCGCGACCGGCGGGCTGTCCGGATGATCCGGGATCAAGCACCCGATAGGCGCCGGTCCACCAGTTGGTCACGCGCAGCGACGGCCTCCGACCCGGCCGCGCCACCGGCGCGGGGACCGGGCTTTGACCGGCAGCGGCCTGGCCGACCTCTGCGGCCCCGGCGGCCCCGGCCGCACCCCAACCCCGGGCGGCCGCTTCCACCAGCGAGGCGGGCGGTGGAGCCGCAGACGCGGCGCGGGCCACGGAGGCGACCTGAGCATCTTCCTCATCCAGCACCAGCGCCTCGCCGCCGCGACCGCGCATGGAGGGAAGATCGACGGGCTTGACGGCGAAGGGATCGGGCGCCACCGCCACGTGCCGCAGATCGGCGAGCATCGCGTCGGCCGACTCGTAGCGGTGGTTGTAATCGGCCATGGCCCGGCGCACGACCCACCGCAGGGCATCGGGGCTCTTCTTCGTGAATCGACTCAGCGCCCCGTGCGGGGGGAAGTCGTTCTCGATCATGAAGTACAACACCGCGCCGGCGGCGAAGATGTCGAACTTCACGCCGTTGACCTGATGAACCTTCACCCCCCGCAAGGCCTGGCGGACCATCTCCGGATCGCGGAAATACTCCGTGCCGTGCGTGGTGAGGGTCATGGCCGAGCGCAGGGGCGTGATCAGGCCGAGGTCCACCAGGTGCGCCCGCCCGTCATGGACGATGATGTTCTCCGGCTTGACGTCCTTGTGCCACAGCCCGCCCCGGTGGTAATGCGAGAGCGTGTAGACCAGATCGCAGGTGTGGGCCATGACGGTGGCCAACTGCTTGCGGCCCAGCCCCCGCCCGTCCGTCTCGCCGTGAAGCTGGCGGGTGATGATGCCCAGATGATCGCCCGCGTGATAAGGCATCACGTAATAGAAGCGATGCTCGTCCATCCCGTGGTCGAACACCAGCCCGAGCTGCTTGGCGCATTCCAGAGCGCGCGACTCGCGGACGATCTGCGGCAGGCTTGAACCTTCGGTGAGGGCGAAGGACTTGATGACGACCCGGTCGGGCATGCCCGGATACTTGGACCGCACCGCCGGCTCGGGCCGGGCGATGTAGAGCTTGGCGCCGGATCCACCGCCCTTGAGGGAGCCGACGATGGTGTACCCGGTGAACTGGCCGGTGCGCCGGCGGGGCTTGTCCCGGGTGGGGGCGGCGGCCATCGCCTCCGGCACCCGCTGTTCGACGCCTTCCAGCAGGCCGTGCAGCAACAGCAGCTTCAACGGGCGCTGCAGCGCCACGCGATAGAGGCAGAGCACGCCCACCTTGCATTCGCGCTTCACCGATTCGGCGAAGTGACCGGCGGCGGACCATCGCCCGATGACCACGCTGAGCAAGGCCATGGGCGTCAGCACGATCAGGGCGATGATCGCGCCCACGAAGCGCAGCGAGTCGCTGAGCATGCCCGCCACGAAGTCGAAGATGTGCATGATCAGCCAGCCGATAAGCTTGAAGAAGCCGCCGATCAGCCAGGCGATGCCCTTGATGATGCCGGCGATCATCCACCCGATGCCCTTGAGCACCGGCACGACGACGAAGATCAGCAGCAGCACGCCGGCGGCGATCGCCAAGGCGAAAAGCAGGATGCTGGCCAGTGGTGTTCCGAAAGCGGCCATTTCGTCATCTCCTCTGAGGTCCGTGTCCGCCGTGGGCGGATCAACCGCGCGGGAAGGAGCGGGCTAGAACTTCTGCGATGCCGCCTCATCCTGAAGGATGAGACGCGATTGCTGGTGGTAGATCTCCGCCAGCGCCTCGTCGAACATGGCGTCGTCACCGGCCAGGCCGGCGCGTTCCGCCTCGTTTTCCTCTTCCGCCGTGAAGCTGTACGTCGCGACGATCTCCGCCTGCCGCCGGCGCAGCAGGTCGCGCACCTTCTGCAGGTACCGGCTCACCGTCGGTTCGCTGATACCGAGCTGCTCGGCCACGTCCTTGCCGGCGATCCCGTCGAAGATGCGCATCCGGTAGACGGAAAACTGCACGAAGTCCGCCTCCGCCTCCGCCTTGCGGATCGCCGCGTACACCTTGGCCCGGAAGACGTTCTGCTGGTAGACCTCGTCGGCCTCGACCATGGCGGCGCTGCCCATGAAGCGCTCGTCGAACTCGCCGGGCTTCTTGCCGGCACCGCGTTTCAGGGCCATCCTCCGATCGATCTCATCGCCCAATGCGTGCTTGGCGATGGACAGCAGCCAGGTGCTGAACCGGGCCCCGCGGCTGGGGTCGTACCGGTCGATCGAGTCGGAAAGGGCCGCCAGGGTCTCCTGGGTGAGATCCCGGACGGTCTCCACGCCGATGCGGCCCTTGCCCCATTTGGAGAGCTGGGCCCGCAGGACCGGCCCGAAGACCTCCCAGAGCTCGAACCAGGCCGCCTCATCCCGGTCGCGCAGCCTGCAGACAAAAGATGTCGTGAGCGTGTTCATCACGGCACTCATTTGTTGGGGTGACCGCGGCCGGCCTTTCACGGCAACCGCGAAGAAAAAAGAGAGCGGAAAGGCCAGCCGCCCGCCGCCCGCTGAAAACCTCTTTCTTCCAGTGTACGACAGGCCTGAAGGCTCAGCGGTCCGAAATGCGGCATTTCCGGACCTCAAGGACCCCTGCCGGCGGCAAGCCCCCGGCGAGGCCGTCCGGCGGCCCCCCGGGGGAGGATTTCGCCCGCCACGGCCGCCCCCGGGGCCCCGAGGCCGCGGATGAGCCGCCCCGGGGGGCAAATCCGAAGAAATGCCCCGTCGGAACTGAAAGCACAGCCGCCGACCTCCCAAGAAAAGGGACGGAAGAGGCGGCCGCGAGAAACGGGTCGCGGCCGGAACCCAAGTCGCCAACAGCCCAACGGCTGACGAATCGAAAGGAAAAACCATGAGCTTCATCACTCGCGGCATCCTGAGATGGGGCCTCATCGGCGGACTGGCTCTGGTTGGTGTTTCGCTACTGATCGGGCCGGAGCGCGTCGCCGTGGGCCTGTCCCAAATCCGAATGAAGGCGCAGAGCCTGGTTGACAACGCCATGGACGATCCCATGGCCCTCCGCCGGCAACTGGAGCGCCTCGCCGAGGAATACCCCGAGCGCATCGCCGAGGTCGAGGGCGAGATCGCCGAGGTTGACCACCAGATCGCCATCAGCGAACGGGACATCGAGGTCGCCAGGCTCGTCGTCGCCAACACGACGGAGGACCTTCAGTCCCTCAAGACCCTCATCGCCCGCGCTGAAGAGCAGGCGGCATCGACGGCCCGAACCGTCGCCCTCCGATTCCAGGGCGTGCGCTTCGACATCGACGAAGCGCGAAGCGAGGGGTACCGCATCAACAACGTGCGCGGCAACTTCCAGGATCGCCTGGCCGCGGATGAGTTCCAGATCAACCTCCTGCGTGAGCAGAAGAGCCGCTTGGACGAGATCCACGGCAAGCTGGTGGACGAGTACGACACGTACCTGACGCAACTGCACCAGCTCGATCGGGAGATCGATGCCATCGCCCGCAACGATCGCCTCATCACGCTCATCGAGCAGCAGCAGGCAACGCTGGAGAGCTACAACAAGCTCGATGATGTGGGCAACCTGCACCAGCTTCAAGCCAAGCTCGCCGAGCTGCGCACGATCCAGGAAGCCCAACTGCGGCGCCTCGAGAAGGTCGGCGTGCATCGCGACTACGAGGAGGAAGCCCAGTACCAGTTGGATACGAAGAACCTCAAGGAAGACGGCATCGAGACCCTCTTCGAGGTCGAGGTTGGAGGCGAAGAGGACAGCGCCAACGAGACTGATGACTCCATCGCCTGGGCTGGTCCCCTCGTCATCGAGTGAGACCGGTTCGATCAGCTGCCCTCCAATCCCACCCCCTGATTGACCCAGGCCGCAGAAGCCCGCGGAGCCCCAGACTCGGCGGGCTTCTTTTATTGGTGCGATGGGCGCCCGCCGGCGACAAGCCCGTGCCCCGGGCGGCAAGCCTCAACGTTGGCCCGCCTCCTTCTCCAGCAACGTCAGCACGCGCAGCACCTCGGCCACCGACCACGCCTGGGCCGGGCAGCCGCCGGCGCGCTGCGGCTCGTCCCCGTCATACACCTCGGCGATCTGGTTCAGGCAGCCTCGATCAAGCTCGCCGATCAGCGGCTCAACCACCTGGCGAACCTCGGCCTTCGCCTTGTCGCTGAAATCGCCGATGCGCAGGACCGCCTCGCAGTACGGCCCGATCAGCCAGGGCCAGACGGTCCCGTTGTGATACGCCGCATCGCGCTGCATGAGGTCGCCTTCGAACCGCCCGCGATACTCCGGATCAGCCGGGTCGAGGGTGCGCAGGCCGAAGGGCGTGAGAAGCCGATCTCCGACCGCTTTAACCACCGCGCGCTGCCGGGTCTTGCTCAGAGGCGAGTGCGGCAGGCTGACCGCGAAGATCTGGTTCGGGCGAAGCTTCCCATCGGGCATCCAGCCCTCCGCCGTCCGGTGAAGAACATCATGCAGGCACTGTTTCTCCTCCCACCAGAAGCGCTGCTGGATCGCCCTGGCCGTGCGATTCGCCGCGGCGCGCAGCTCGCGCTGCTCGCGCTCATCGGTGGTCAGCTCGGCGAAGCTCAGCAGGGCGTTGTGCCAGAGGGCGTTGATCTCGACCGGCTTGCCGTGCCGCGGCGTGAAGACGATCCCCTCGCGCTTCGCGTCCATCCACGTCAGTTGCGACTGCTCGTCGCCCGCAGTGATGAGGCCGTCATCATCGAGGCGGATGTCGTAGTCCGTGCCGTTTCGGTAGGCGAGGAGGATCGCGCGGCAGGCGTCGATGAGCTCGGCAACGTTCTCATGCTGATCGCCTGAGGCGCGGAGGTATTCGCGCACGGCGTGGACGAACCACAGGCTCGCATCGACGGTGTTGTACGCCGCGCCGTGGCCGTAGTCATCGAACACGTTGGGCATGAGGCCGCCGCGCAGGTGCCGGGCGAACATAAACAGGGCCTGTTTCGCCTCGTCGAAGCGCTTCGTGCTCAGCAGCAAGCCGGGGAGGGCGATCATCGTGTCCCGCCCCCAGTCGCCAAACCACGGATAGCCGGCGATGATCGACGTGTACCCCGCGGTGCGGATGGTTCGTCGCACAACGAACTGTTCGGCCGCCCACCGCAGCCGCGCCCGGGGCGGGCTGCCCAGCAGCCTTTCCTCGCGTGCTGCCGGCGTTAGCGCCAGCCTTGACATCGGCAGGTGGACAGCAGCGCCGAACTGGCACCAGGCTCTTCCTTCCCGCGGCATGAGCTGCAACTCGAAGACGCCCGGCGACCAGACGTCTTCGATGCAATCCTGGCCGCGGGCCCGATCCTCCGTGTAGGTGAAGTTGCGCCACCACTGCGGCTCGCGCCGCCAAGTGCTGTGAGGCACCGAAACGTTGAGTTCGCAGCCATTCTGGGCCAGCTTGACGCTTGATTCGCCGTCCACTTCAGTTTCGCATGGCACGGCGGCTTCGGTGAGCAGGGAATGGAAATCGCGCAGCGGCGTCAGCGGCCGGATGCGCAGCATCGCCGGCGCATCGAGACCTGCGACCTGATAACTGAGGTAAACACTGCGGGGAAGCAGCGCCAGTCGCCTCTCAATTCGAAGAACGCCGATCCGGTACGTCCAGATGCACTCGGTGCATGAGTCCAGCCCGGGTCCCGACCAGTTCTGGCTGGATTCGGTGAGATGCCGCCACCCATCAGGGTGCAGCTTCGCGTCCGCCCCGAACTGCTGCGAGGAAAGGTCGATCGTGTCGCCTTCGATGACGAGCTGTTCGATCACCGAGTGGAGGGCGACGATGCGCCCCACCGGCGGCGCGGTGGCGGCGACGAGCAGGCCGTGATACCGACGCGTGTTGGCGCCCAGAGCGGTGCCCATCGCGTACCCGCCCAGCCCGTCGGTGAGCAGCCATTCCGTCGCCAGCGCCGGGGACGGGTCATCGTGGTCGATCGGCATGCGCAAGGGAATCGTCATGGCAGCGGCGGGATCGTAGCACGATGCATTCGCCGGCGCATGAAACCGCCTCCAGTGCATACCGGAGGAGATGCGCGTGCTGGCGCGGCGGCTCAGCGCCGACCCGTGGCGAAGAGGTTCTGAAGGCTGCCGCCGTCGCGAAGGATGATCTGGTTCTGCCGGGCGTCTTCGATCTCGTAGACCAGCACCACTTCTTCCCGGCTGTCGATGATGTAAAGCAGCTCGTTGGGGGCGGCATCCCCGCCCCGCCCGGAGTCGGTAGTCAGCAGCGTGTAGCCGCCGCTCTCCAGGCCCATCTCGGCATACGCGGGATTCCCCGGCAGGCGCCCCGCCTGGACGATCACGAGGGCCGCGAGGAGAAAAGCGCTGGCCCAGAGGACCGCCGCCGCCGTGTTGATGCTCTTATGTCTCTGCATGGCGCTTCTCCTCCCCTCAGCGGGGCCGTGTCCCGCTGGTCAGGGTTCGGATGTCGGCGGCGAGGTTGCGGTACCCGATGCCGCTGACCCTCTTGGCGTTGGGGTCATAGGTCAGGGCGATGAGTTCCTGATTGACGGTGTCCACGATGTAGACGGCGCTGCTGAGGGCCCCGTTGGCGCGACCGGCCACCATCGAGTAGTCACCTCGGGCCCGCGCCTGGGCGTCGGCCGACGGGCCGAAGGTCACGGCCCCCAGCACCACGAGCAAGGCGCCGTTGAGCGCCAGCAGGCCCGGCAGGCGTCCGCCGGCGCGCGGCGCGCCATCGAGCTTGTCTTTGCGTCGCATTGTCATCATCCTCTGCATGCTCACCTGCCGGCGGGCGCGACCGGCGGGCGAAAAGAAACGCACCCAGCGTAATTCAATTCTGGTGGCTTCGCTTGCTCGGCATCAGGCTGATCACCAGCACGATGGCGAGCAGCACGACGATTATCAGATATCCCAGCCATGGTTTGGGAATATTCCTCAGGCTCGGCTGATCCGGCGTGGCCGGCCTCTGCGCCAGGGCCACCGCCGGGGCCAGGACGGCCATGGCCCAGACCGCCACCGTCAACACCCGCGAGATCAGTTGCTTGACGTGTCGCATGGACCTCAGCATATGGCCGTCGGAGGACCCTGGCAAGCAGATTCGCCCCCCGCGGGCGGGCGGATGTTGAACGGGCGGCTGATACGCCGGAAGGTGTCCGCCGGGACGTGCACCGTCCGCCACTTCCTCGATCGCACCACCATCGCCTGTCGATACGCCTCCAGCGGCGCCTCGCGCAGCACGTACCACCGCTCACCGAATGAGAAGAGCTCCTCAAACAGCGCATCGGGCGGCTGCTGGCGCAGGCAATAGACGAACACGAACACCGCCTGAAACTCCTCGCCGAACAGCTCCTGCCAGCGCAAGAGGCCCTCCACGTCCTCCTCGGTGACCCAGTTCTCAAACCGGCGATTGCTCATCGCCGACTTGGCGCGGACGCCGAACATCCGACCCTTGACATCCACCAGCAGGCTCCGGCCGGCGCCGTACACGACAAAATCGAACGATTTGATCGCCTCCAGGGGGTCGTGGGCCGGCAGGAGCGTCTTCCTGGCCTCATCCACCGCCACATACGGGACGCGATTGGCCCGCAGATAGTGCTCGAAGGCCTGCTCGTAATGAAATCGACGCTGGGTCATGCCTTCACCCCGACCAGCCCCGGCTGCGGGACCCTGCGCCCTTCAGTATACCAGCCGGCGACGGGCGGGTGCGGCGCCGCTCACCGCAGCGAGGTCGAGTCCTTCGCCCCCAGCGTCTGGTAGATCCGCGTGGTCGCGTCGGACTGGTTGAGCGTGTAGAAGTGGATGCCGCTGACGTGGTGGTCGATCAGGTCGCGGCACTGCTCGGTCGCCCAGTGAATGCCCACCCGTTTCACCGCCTGCGGGTCGTCCTGGCAGCGGTAGATCATCTTCTGCAGCGGCGCGGGGAAGTTGGTGCCTGCGGCGAGGTCCGCCATGCGGCGCATGCCCTTCAGCGATGTGATGGGCATGATGCCCGCCACGAGCGGCACGCGGACCCCGGCCAGTTCGCATCGATCGCACCAGTCGTAAAACGCGCGGTTGTCGAAGAACATCTGGGAGATGAGGCAGTCCACCCCCGCATCCACCTTCGCCTTGAGATGGTTCATCTGCTCCAGGCGATTGGGCGTTTCCGAATGCCCTTCGGGAAAACCGGCGGCGATGATGCCGAACCCGCGCGGATCGGGATGAGAGCCGTCCTCGTTGAAACGGTGGATGCAGTCCACCAGATCCGCGGCGTGCGGCATGTCGTCCCGGGCGTGATCGTAGGGATCCGGGCCATCCGGCGGATCGCCCCGCACCGCCAGGATGTTGGACACCCCGCCTTCGGCGTACTGCCGGAGAATCGCCTGAACCGTCGTTCGGCTGTGGCCCATGCACGTCAGGTGCGGAACCGGATCGAGCCGGCTGTGCTTCCTGAGCCTGACGACCAGTTCATGCGTGTGGACCCGCGTCGATCCGCCGGCGCCGTACGTCACCGAAACAAACGATGGCGCCAGGACCTCGAAATCGCGGATGCGCGCGAACAGCCGATCCCAGCCCGCCTCCGTGGTGGGCGGGAAGAACTCGAAGCTGAAGGTGATGGAGTCGCGCTGGAAGACGTCGGCGATGTGCATACGGCGACATGGTACACCAGGATTCCCGCCGGACCCATCACGTATCGCGGCGGGCGAAGCATCCCCCGCCGGCGAGATCGACGCGCAGCGCTGAACTGACGGCCTCGCCGGAGATTCCTACTCGCCGAAGATCGCCGCCCCCACCCGCACGATGTTGGCGCCGCACTCAACGGCGACCTCGAAGTCCTCGGTCCTGCCCATGGAGAGGACGTCAAAACGATCGCTGCAGGTCCCGGCCCGCCGGATGTCGTCAAAGAGCTCCCGGCATCGCTCAAAGACCGGGCGGGCCCTCTGCGCATCGTCGAAGGACGCCGTCTCGCACATCAGTCCCCGGACGCGGATATTGAACATCGTGTCGACCTGCTCAATGAGGTGGCGGGCCGCGGCGGGCGCGATCCCGGGCTTCTGCCGCCCGCCGGAGACGTTCACCTGGATGAGCACCTCCACCGGCTCCTCCAGACGAGCCGCCGCCGCCGTCTGGATCTCCTCCGCCAGCCGCAGCGAGTCCACGGTATGGATCAGACGGGCCACCGGAAGCACTTTCCGAACCTTGTTTCGCGCCAGAGGCCCGGTCATGTGCCAGCGGACGCGATCGGGCAGATCGCCCCGTCGGGCGCTGGGCAGCTCCCGGTGGCGCTGGAGGAATTCCTCGACCTGGGCGGCGTGGTGGGACAGAACGTGGACGTGAATCTCGCCCAGGTCCACGTGACCGAGGGCAAGAAGCTGGCGAATCTGGTCGATGGAGGCGCTACGGGTCACGGCCACGAGGACGACCTCGCGCTCGCCGTGGCCACCGCGGGCCGCCGCCGCCCGGATGCGCGCGCAGACCGCCTCGTACCTGCTCCTGAGGGAGTCTCCCGCGGGCACCGTCTCTCGCCCCTGCGCTGCGATCGGCATACGGGGGAGGATAGAACCGCAACCACCCGCCAACAAGGTCCGTACGACGGAATAGCCATCTGCTGCGGAATCGGACGGAGGATTGAGGTAGGCTATAGGCGCTATGCGGACGATCACTCTCACTCATACGCCGCTGGTCATGATCATCCGTGACGGGTGGGGGGAGAACCCCAACCCGGAGCACGACGCGTTCAACGCGATCAAGCTCGCCAGCACGCCCAATGCCGACCGCCTGTACCGGCAGTGGCCCACGACGCTTATCAAGACCAGCGGCGAGGACGTGGGCCTTCCCGCCGGAACCATGGGCAATTCCGAGGTCGGCCACCAGAATATCGGCGCCGGCCGGATTGTCGACCAGGAGATCATGCGCATCAGCACGTCGATCCACGACGGGTCGTTTCGCCGCAATTACGAGCTGCTCGAGGCCTTCGACCACGCCCAGCAGACCGGCGGATACGTGCACCTGCTGGGACTGGCCAGCGACGGGCAGGTCCACAGCGACATCGAGCACCTCTTTGCGCTGATCGATATGGCCGCCGAGCAGAAAGTCCACAGTCACCGCCTCTTCGTCCACGCCATTACCGACGGGCGCGACACGCCTCCCTACAGCGGGCTCGGCTTCGTCAAGCAGATCGAGGCCAAGCTCAAGTCCGCCGGGGTGGGACGGATCGCCTCCGTCCTCGGCCGGTACTACGCGATGGATCGCGATTTCCGCTGGGGGCGCGTGGCCCTGGCCTACGCCTGCCTCACCGGCCAGCCGTTGCTGCATCAGGATCAGGACACCAACGGAGCGGGTGTCCGCGTGTTCGGCTCGGCCACCGAAGCGGTCCAGTACTACTACGACCACCCCACCCGCGAGAGCATGAAGGGTGATGAGTTCATCGTTCCCACCCGGATCATCCCACCGGATGAGGATACCCGGCCCTCGAACATTCGCGCCGGCGATGCCGTCATCTTCTTCAACTTCAGGGGCGACCGGCCGCGGGAGCTGACCAAGGCCTTCAAGTTCTATGACCGGGAGTGGGCGGCGGTGAAGAACGGCGGGTTCAACCGCGGGCGCCGACTCAAGAACGTGCACTTCTGCACCCTGGCCAGCTACGAGACCGGCCTGCCCGTCCGGATCGCCTTTGGGCGCCAGGAGAAGATGCGCAACACCATCGGCGCGGTGATCGACGACCTCGGCCTCACCCAGTTCCGATGCGCCGAGACCGAGAAGTTCCCGCATGTGACCTTCTTTTTCAACGATTACCGCGAGGAGCCGTTCCGGCACGAGAACCGCCTGCTCGTTCCCAGCCCGAGGGACGTGGCGACCTACGACCAGAAGCCGGAGATGTCCGCCTACGAGGTCTGCGACGGTGTGCGGATGCGCCTGGCGGTGAAGGAATGCGAGCCGCTGATCGTGGTCAACTTCGCCAACGGCGACATGGTCGGCCATACCGGCAACCTTCAGGCCGCGATCAAGGCCGTCGAAACCGTCGATGAGTGCGTGGGCCGGGTCATTGAAGCCACGCTCAACCGCGACGGCTCGGCCATTCTCTTCGCCGATCACGGCAATGCCGAACAGATGTGGGATCCGGAGAACGACTGCCCGCACACCAAGCACACGACCTACGACGTGCCGCTGACGATCATCGGCCGGGCCTTCAAGGGCCGGCCGCTTCGCCCCGGCACCCGCCTCGGCGATGTCGCGCCCACCGCCCTGGAAATGATGGGCATCGAGCAGCCGGAGGAGATGACCGGCCGATCCCTTCTCGCCGTCGACGAGGAGGAAGCGGAGGCGGAGGAAGCGGGCGCGGCCGCGGTGGCCGAAACCGAGCCATAGCCCCGCCGAAGCGCGCCTGCCCCCTCCGGCCACCCGGACGAACCTCACCCGAATCCCCCGCGGTGCGGGCACTTCTGCCGCCCCGCGCGCCTCTCAGCTTCCGGCCCGGCAATCCTGTGAGAAACCTCCCGACAATGCCGATAGCATCAGGCTATGGCGCGAAAAGCTGCCAAGGCGCGCGGGGGCCGCGATCAGCCGGTGAGGTCCCGCCTGGCCGGTTCGATGCTTGTCCGGCGCGTCGGCTGGGTGGCTCTGGCCGGCCTGTGGCTGTTCCTCGTCGTCGCCCTGGGCAGTTTCGACTCGGCCGACTGGCCCTCCCACGCCGTCGCCGTTCACAATGAGCCGGCGGCCAATCTCTGCGGCAAGGTGGGCGCCCTCATCGCCTATTGGAGCTACCAGGTGATCGGCAGCGGCTCCTGGGTGATCCTGCTGGGCGTCCTGGGCTTCCTGGCCGTGACTGTGACCGGCCGGCGGGTCAGCCATCCCCTCGTCCGGGCGATCGGCCTGGCCCTGGCGGCGCTGGCCATCTCGGGCTTCCACGGCCTGCTGCTGCCGACGACAGGCCCGCTGGCGGGCTCGCACGCCGGCCTGCTCGCCGCGGCGATCGTGGGCGAGCTGGGCCCCCGCTTCAGCACCGTGGGCACCTTCCTCCTTCTGCTCGGCGGCCTGGCCATCGGGGCCGTCGTGGCCGTCGATCGCCTCGTCCTCACCATCCCCCGGCTGCTGCTGAAGGCCCTGCGGGCGATCCGGTGGATGCGACGGCCGCGCCTCGGCTCGATCCGCCAGTTGTTCGCCCGCCCTGAGACGGCGCTCGCCGCCGCGGACGCCGAAGACGAGGAGGAGTACGAGTACATCTATGAGGACGAGGAGGCCGACGAGGAGGAGGGCGAGGAAGAGGAGCCGGCCGAGGCCCGCCGGCCCCGCCTCACCGCCCGCGAGCTGAGGGAAAAGATCGCCAGGCTGCCCATTCGCATGGCGGGTGACCGCAAGACCGTCGCCCGTGATGAGGACATCCCCCGCCAAGCCAGCTTCGAGGGCTATGAATTCCCCACGCTCGATCTGCTCCAGGATCCGGAGTCCAACTTCTCGGAGAAGATCGAGTCCTTCGTGCGCAAACAGGCCCAGCAACTGGAAGAGACGCTCCAGACCTACGGGATCGACGGGGAGGTGGTCGGGATCGAATCCGGCCCGGCGGTCACGCTCTACTCCGTCCAGCTCGTCCCGGGCACGAAGGTCGCCAAGATCAGCGCGGTCTCCCGGGACATCGCCCGCAGCCTCCGCGCGCACAACATCCGCATCGTGCCCAACATGGCGGGCAAGACGACCATCGGCATCGAAGTGCCCAACCTGCACCGCGAGCGGGTGCGCCTCAAGGAGCTCATGAGCGGGGGACACGCCGAGGGCATGGTGCTGCCCATGTTCCTCGGCAAGGATGCGGCCGGCGAGCCGCTGGTGGCCGATCTCACCCGCATGCCGCACATGCTCATCGCCGGCACCACCGGCTCGGGCAAGAGCGTGTGCATGAACTCGATCATCGTGAGCTGGCTGTATACGAAGCGGCCGGACGAGCTGAAGCTCGTCCTCGTCGACCCCAAGATGGTCGAGATGAGCCAGTTCGCCGACGTGCCGCACCTGATGTGCCCGGTGGTGACCGAGGCGACGCGAGCGGCGGCGATCATGGAGTGGGCCGTCGAGCGGATGGAGGAGCGCTACGAGCTGCTCAAGGAGGCCCACGTCCGCGACATCGCCTCCTACAACAAGCTCGAAGAGGGCGAACTCTATCAGCGCATGGAGGCCGAGACCGAGGAGGAGCAGGCCCGGATCCCCACGCTACTGCCGTACTT
>Ga0272441_10001724_pt1 | contig 46047 bp, 55 predicted proteins | sample SSMProp6N_FD_193582 | JGI IMG/M metagenome (GOLD analysis project Ga0272441, IMG submission 193582) | Marine sediment archaeal communities from Little Sippewissett salt marsh, Falmouth, MA, United States - SSM-Prop-6N | ecosystem: Environmental > Aquatic > Marine > Wetlands > Sediment ... | reverse complement strand
CGGCGGAAGCAAAAGCGCAACGCTCCGGGGGGCCTTACAGGACCCGTAAACGTTGAAAAAATTCTTTGTTTTATTTTAGTTTACCCTTCAAGCGTTTTACTTGAAAAAGTAACCGTTTTTTGTAGAATCTAGGCATCATGGGAACGGTCCGGTCAACCCCCGGCTTTAGTGTGGGATTAGGCGGAACCCGAACGCTTGTTTCTTCCAAAGAATAGACCATTCGAATTTTCGGGTTTTTCTTTCCGCCGCTTAAAGAATAAATTCCCTTCGCCCTGGGTATTCTTAGGAAAACGTGTTTCCGTCCCGCCTTTGCGGCCGCCTTTATAGCTTCGGCGGTCTGCTGCCCCCGGGTCTTTGCACGACCTCCCCGCCCTAATTGAATTTTTTTCATTTTATGACGTGCAACGGGTAGCCGTTTTCTAGGTCTTGCGCCTTCCCCTTCCCCGGTTGCGTCTGCCGTAGGAATTGCGATCCCTTCTTTGCCTTTTTTGACAATAGTTCCGCCGAATTCAACCCGTTCGGCATAAGGGGCCGTTGAACCCACGATGGCTTCCTGGTCCCTGATAATAAGGGTTTTTTCAGATTTGCGGACTAATACCCGGGAACGGGTGAATTTGTTTCGCTGTATTAAGCGCCGGTCAATTTCTTCCTGGGTGTTTTTTCGCGCTTGAAACGCCCCGTCGTTTAACGCCATTTGGTTTGCAATAGCCAGGCCGGTTTCGTTCATACGCCCCAGGAAATCTTCGAATTCTTGAATTTGTTTAAAGTTCCCTTTAATCATGCGCCTATTTTAGCACAAAGAAATGGCCGCATTCAATAGGGGCGCGGCCATCGGCCTATAAGGGGCCGGTGGCCACGCTATACCGTTTCAGTATTTTAAAATATTTTTTAAGGGGCGTTATTCTTAACTTCGTTCGGGGGGTCCTAATAAATAAGGGATTTTTTAAGCACAAAAAGCAAAACTCGGGGTCCATTCGTTCGGGGTCGGTTCGGGGGATTCGTTCGGGGGATTGTATTTTTTCTTTATAATACTACTACTTATATACTACTACTCCCCCCGACCCCGAACTAATATTGTCGGGAGTATAAAAGTATATAGTATTAATATTTAAAAAAATATAAAAATGTAAATATTATATGCGTATGCCGGGCGGAAATGGGTTTTGTTCGGGGGGTTCGGGGGGTCGCCTAAAAAATTTCAAGTATTTTAAGACTTGGGACGACCCCGAACGCGGGGATTTGTTCGGGGGATTTCGGGGTTCGGGGTCGATTTGCATTAACAAACGTATATCTTTTTAAATTTGAAAAATATTTGAAAAAATTTGAAAAAAATTCTTCGATAATACTATTGACAGGCCAGTTAATATGTGTTAATATAAAAATGTAAGAAGCAAACAAGAAAGGGGTTTTCAACCATGACGGACAAAACGGCGGTCAAAAAAGCGATCCGGGAGCTAACCAAAGCGGCGCTGGGTATTGCGGACGAAACGGACCGGAACGCTATTCTTTGGGGGGTGCAGATGGCCGAACGCGCCGCCGTTCGCGGCGGACGTGACGATAAAATACTTGAAGCCATCCGCCGGACTGATACCATCTTTTACGGCGGTTCTTGGGAAGAAACGGAATAAATAAGACGCGACGGGGCCCTTCGGGGCCCCTTGAAAGGGGCTTAAAATGACGGAAATCACTACGGAACGGGGCGGGAAAATCATAGTTGACGCGGTTTCGTATCCGAACCGGGTTGAAACCTTCATATACTGCGGGCGGGGCGGCGCGCCGGAAGGTGAGCTGGTCGGAACGATCCAGGTAAATGTAGGTCAGACCGAAGACGGGACGTTTCGGGTTGAACTGATTGACCCGCATGGCCAGGCCGTCCGTTACGAATTCAAATAATAGGAAGGGGTTTCAAAATGGGACAAATCACAGGACGGGCGCGGTTAATGCCGGCGGTGTACTTCATGCAATCAGCGGACCTTGAAATTTTGACGGCCGCGGCACAGGGTGCCGTGGATTTGAACCTGGTGGCGCGTGTAGAACTAGCGGCGCGCGGTTTGGACCAGACTGGGGCCTGGGTTGGATTTGAAGCGGCCGGAAAGGCCCTGGTGGGATCGTCCCGGGCCGTTGCGGACCGGTTGAACAAGGAATTCGAAGAAGCGGACCGGGGGCCTTGCGGCGCGGATCCGGCCGGGGACGGTGAACGGGCGGCGGCGCGGGAAAATGCGGAAAGGGGCGCGAAATAATGCCGGACATATTAGACCTGGTGGCTATTTTGGCGGCTTTGATAGGGGGGTGCGGTCTTGTTCTGCTATGCCTGGCGCAGTTGCGGCGCAGCGGGGACATTTACCCGCCCGGACGGCTCCAGACGCCCGGACGGATCCAGACGCCAGGCCCCGTTGACGAAATGGTAAAACTTGCAAACAAACGGGCCCGCGCGGTGCGGATTCGGGACATTAAAGACCGGTTGGCAAAAATTGCAGTCCGGACCCGGAAAGGGGGCGGCCGTAACGCTTCCGATTAATACGGTTATTCCGGGGGATTGTCTGCAAATTATGCGCTTTATGCCCGCGGAATGTATAGACAGCGTCATAACCGACCCGCCTTATGGGCTTGAATTTATGGGCAAAAATTGGGACCGGGGAGTTCCGGGCGTTGAATTTTGGGCGGAAGCGTTACGGGTTGCCAAGCCGGGGGCGTATATTTTGGCATTTGGCGGGACCCGGACCTGGCATCGGCTGGCTTGCGCTATTGAAGACGCGGGCTGGGAAGTTCGGGACTGTCTTCTTTGGTTATACGGGACGGGCTTTCCGAAGGGCCTGGATATAAGCGCGGGAATTGACGCGGCCCTGGGGGTTGAACGGGACCCGGCGGCCGGGAGCCGGGAATGGACGGGCGGCGCGCGCGGGGGCGGCATAAAGGGAACGGTCAAGGGGACCGAAACGCGGCAAATTGCAACGGCGGCGGCAACGTCCGAAGCCGCGGCGTTTGACGGGTACAAAACGGGCCTTAAACCCGCCTGGGAGCCTATTATTTTGGGAATGAAACCGCCCGTGGGGGGATTTGCGGAAAATGCCTTGAAACACGGCCTGGCGGGCCTAAATATAGGCGGCTGCCGTATTCCGGCGGAAAAGGCAACCGGATGGGGCGGGAACGGGTCCCGCGGGTACGCCGGGGGCCTTGAAAGTTCCGAAGAAGGCGGGCGGCCCGTTGACGGCCGGTTTCCGACAAACGTTTTGGTGGATTCGGAAGCGGCGGCGCTGATTGACGCGGCCAGCGGGGTGTCCGTTTCGAAGGTGCAAGAATACAAGGGCCCGGACAAGGGGGGAACGGGGAATTCTTGCGGATATTCGAAGAAGGCGGGCGGGATTCGCGGGCATAATGACGCGGGCGGCGCGTCCCGGTTTTTCTACGTTGCGAAGGCTTCACAGTCCGAACGGGACGGGTCAACCCATCCAACCATGAAACCGCTTGATTTAATGCGCTATTTGTGCCGGTTGACCCGTTGCCCGGGCGGCGGGGTTGTATTGGACCCGTTCGCGGGTTCCGGGACCACGCTTCTTGCGGCGCGTGAAACCGGGCGGGATTTCGTGGGAATAGAGTTAAACGCGGAATACGTTGACATAATTCGGAAACGGCTGGCTGCGTCTTGGCAGCCGGAGATATTTTAAGGGGGACAGAATGGCGCTTTATATATGCAATCATGCGGAAGAATGCGAAATTTCAACTTGTTTTCACAGAAAGCCGCACGAGCCGACCTGGTTCTGTGAAGGTGAATGCCGAAATGAAGACGTTCCCGAAAAATCAATTTGTATTAAATACGAAACCGAAGGGGGACAGAATGGCGACGAATAAATGCAAGACACGGAAAGAAGCGGTCGCGGCCGGTGAAACGTTTTATTATACGGGGCGGCCATGTAAGAACGGGCACGACGGGCCGCGGTATGCGAAAAATGGGATTTGCGCGGCGTGTGCGTCCGCAAATATTCGGGCATATAGGCGGCGGCAGCGGCTGGGGGTGTCCGCGGGCCTGGTGTCCGTGACGGTTATGGTCCCGGCCGAAGCGGTTGACACGATCAAACAGACCGCGGCGCTTCTTCAAGGGCCCGCGGCAGCCAGCGCCGAATAGGCGCGGAAAAGGGGTTTCAAAATGCTAATGCAAGGGATTAGAACCAGCGACGGCCGTTGTGTTAATTTTTCGCGGGACATTATTTCCGACAATTGCGTCGGGGTAGAAATTCTATGCGCCAGGGATGGCTCCAAAGACCAGGAAGAAATAAAAATTTTTATGAAACTAACAGAAACGGGGTTTTTTGAATTAACCGTTCAAATGCCCGACGGCTCCGCAATCGGCCGCGCTTTTAATGTTCCATTTTCGGGTGTGTATAGCTTCGAAAATCCAGGTTACAAATTGAAAGAAGGGTTTCAAAAATGACACAGAACGGGGAACGGACGTTATTTGTTGGTTTCGGGAATTCGGGGAATTTGGGGCCGGTCGGCCGCGCGGATTTTGAAGAAGAATTGAAAGGCCTTCTTTCCCGTCATGGTCTGCAATTTCGGCGCGCGGAATGGGGGACCGATCCGAAAGACGCGCAAACTGTTTATAAATTAATTGACGCCCAAACCATCTATAAATTAATTGAAGACCTTTCAAGAAAATTTCAAGACGCGCGGGACGATGCCCATTCGGCTGAAAGTAACGCTTCCGACGCCCTTTATGCGATGGACGAAGCGGATCGGCTCCTGGATAAATTGCACCAGGCCCTGGGGGTTGAATAATGTGGGGGTATATTCCGCGGACAAAGGCCGAACTAATTGAACGGCTTCTTCGGGCGCGTCCGGCTTGGAAAGCTGCGGCGCTCCGGCCGAAACGCAAAAAACAACTTTTGGCGATATGGTTCAAGGTTTGCGAAGAAAACAGAAAGGCGGCGGGTCAATGAAACTCATATATTTAGCGGCCCCGTATTGGGACCCGGACCCGGAAATTCGTCTGGCAAGAATTAAAGCGGCGGGACGGACGGCCTGGCAATTTACGAACGCGGGCGTCGGCGTTGTTTCCCCGCTGTCACATTCTGCCGGAATTCGGTCACAGTTGCGGGATGGTTGGGAAGTGTCCGAAGAATACTGGCGGGATTTGGGCCTGGAACTAGTCCGCCGCTGTGACGAAATGTGGGTTTTAATGTTACCCGGCTGGCGGGAATCCAAAGGCCTGGCCGGGGAATTTGAAACCGCCAAAATCAAAGGCATTCCCGTATATTATATTAAACCGGAACCCCCGGACCATGACGGCGCGTAAAATACCGGAACCCACGCTTATTCTGTGCCCGAATTGCGGCCATCGGGGCGTCCGGCGAATGCCGGGCCCGCGGCCGGACGGGCGCAGAATGGCGGAATGTAACCGCTGCGGCTGTCCAATAGTTTTGGACGAGTTGCGGTATCCTGCCGCGGATAAAAAGCCGCCCCGGGTCTAGCCGTCCCGGGGCGGTGCGCCCTGCAATTTTGCGGCGGTGCAGACAAACAACTTCGGCCCGCCCTGTAAACCGGGCCCCGGATTTTTGGGAACGGGAAACCGCGTCCCCTATTTGCCGCAAATGACCAGGGACATACTTACCAGCTCAATATAATCATGCACACTCCTTGTGAACATACACGGACACAAACGCCCCTTCTAGTAAACCAGTCCATCGTTCGCACGACGAGCCTATTGGGATAGGCTTTCCGCAAAAAACACAGATGTGGACCTTCCGGGTATGCTTTATCAATCTAGTTGACAGCGATAAATAGGATTCGTAGGTCATAACCAGCTAGCCCTTAATCTTCCAGGGCCTTGTTTACTTGTTCTTTGATCGCGCGCAACCTTGACCGCGTAACGGGTCCCGCGGTCCCTTCTAATAGGTCTATAATTTCAAGAATTGTCGCGGACAGTTGCGCGGCGCGGTTACGGCTTGCGGTTCCGCTGGTGCAAAGCGCGGCAAAAACCCAAACCGTTAAAATTACATTTCCCAAAAATAGCGCGCTAATTAAGACCATGTAAAAATGCGGGTTGTCGATGTACGCGGTTAAAGTTTCCATTCTTTAAAACCCCCTCCCAAACGGGAAAAATTGAAAGGTCTTTTTCCAACCGACGCGCCCCGAAGGTCCCCCGGCCCATACTACAACGCGCGGCCGCTGCGGGACTGTTTGCGTTAAAAACAAACAGAAATGTTTTGTTATGAATTCGAAAAAGTCAACTTCCCGAAAACCCCGTTTCTTCTTCCCGATCCAAACTCGCATAAAAACCCCTTTCCGGCCCCGTGGGCCTAAACCCATCCCTGGGCCAAAACATAGGCGCGGACAATTTCCGCGGGCTGTGACAGCGCCGCCAGGTCCCCGTCTTCTTGAACGTATAAACGCGGCTTTCCGTTTTCTTGCAATATATTGACATTCACGCGGCCGCCGACCAGGGCCGGGTGCGGAATGTATCCCAGGCCCCTTAAAAGGTCTTTCCGGCGGTTGACCGGCATTCTACGCGCCCAGCCGCCTTCTTCCAGCAGGGTATCAAGCGCGCGGGACGAAACCCAACCGCCGCAAAATCCCGCGCGGCCTTCGTCAATAGCTTCCAGAACTTCTTGTTCTATAGCGCCGCGGGACACTTCAACCGCTTCGGCCGTTGACGTTGTAACGGGCGCGCGGTGACAGGCCGTGGCCGGGTTGAATTCGTCCGGAATGTCATATTCGGCCAGGTATTTCGTTACAATTGCGAAACCGTCCGCGCGCAGCCAAGCGTAAAGGTTCGGGAAATAGTCCCCGCCCATTCCGTCCCGCGCTAGGTGTTTGAATTCTTGCTGGGCGGAAAATAGAACGCAATAACGCCGGTCGTTTAACGTCTTGCGGACCGCGTTCTTATAATTTGAGCAAAGAAAGAAGTTCGCGCGATTGTCCCCGGTTTCCTGATTTGTGCCTTTGCCTTGAATTTCGATCCGGTCATTTGTTATAAGCGCCTTTAGGGTGTCAATAACTTCCTGGCGGTCCCCGATTTGAATTTCTTCAAGGCCGATAAAAAGTTTTGACAGAATCCAAGAATTGAACTTGTTTCCTATGTCCGCGGCGTTCGGTAAATGGGTATATTTATGCCCGACCGCGTTTGCCAGGCAAGTAATAAAAAGGGTTTTTCCGTTGCCTTCAACCCCTTGCAATAACGGGGCCCATTGAAATTTAACGCCCGGGAATTGCACAACCGCGGCCATATATGAAAGCAAAATTTCCCGGTCCCGCTTGTCCGGCAAGACCGCTGCCAGGTGATTAAGAAACGGGGACGGGTCCCCGTCTTTGCGTGGGGTTGGAACCGGGACGAATACATTCACAAGGGACCGCCCTTCTTCGTTGACAATTGCGCCGGGTTCAAGTTCCGGCCGGAAACAAGCGGCGTGGACTTTCGGGAACCGAACCCCCTGGGATTCGGTGAACGCTTCGAAAGCGTTTCGGCTTGTCCGTTCGTTTATACTGTCAATGGCAAACGTATACCCGCCGAAAAATGCCCGGAATTGTTCGCGCTTCAAAAGGGCCCCGTCCGGCACAAAAACCCGGTCAAGGTCCCGAATATATACACAACCGCGGAAAAGGTCTGTTTGTGCCGCCGGGCCCAAAAATTGAAACCCGGACAATAGTTCGGCCTGGGGGACCCCCGCGGCCGGTGCGCCCGCGGCCGGTGCGCCCGCGGTGCGGGACGGTGCGGGGGACGGTGCGGGTTTGGACCGGGGGCGGCGCGCCTTGTATACTTCCCGGCATTTTGATACGGCAAACCCTATGGTCGCGGCCCTATAATCCGGCCGCGCGTCCCATTTGTCCCGGTTCAAAGCGGATTGACGAAATAGACGATCAATCCGTCCGGCGTTCTTTCCTGTCCAAAATGCCAAATGGTGACAAAGGGCGGCATCGGCGGCGCTTGCATCATAGGCGCGGCCTGGGTTCGTTTCGTCCGGGTACGCGGCAGCCAGGGCGTCTTCGTTGCCTTCCCAAAGGTCCGCAAATGACGCGCGGCCGCCAAATATTGCGGCGGCGCTGCGGGACGCCAGGGCCCGCTGTATCAGTTCCCCGTCGTCTTCGGGCCCGTCCCATTCGGGGTCCGGTTCGTCCGTCAAGTCAACGGTTTCGGCGGCCCGGGGCGGAAAATATTCGTTTATAAGCCATTCAACGGCTCCGGGCGGCGCTGTGTCCGCGGCCCCCCTAGCGTGAAACCCCGTCAAGGCAACGAACCGCCTGGCGCTGTAAAATTCAAGGCCGTGGGGGCCCCGGGACGAATGCGGGGGAATTGTCCCGTTTGCGCCTATAATGTGAAGGCCGTGGCCGGAATGGGACACTTCAACGGCTGCGCCGCGGAATATTTCGCAAAGTTTGACGGCAAGCGGGGACCAGGTCCCGTTGTCTTGAAGGGCCCCGTCAATGTCAAGAAAGAAAAAGGGATCGTTTTCGGTAAAGACAAACCCCACGCCCCCGTTTTCGGGGATACGGGCCGCGGCTTCGTCAAACGAAAGCCAAGCGTTCGGGTTCGTAACCGAAGCGGTCGGAACCTTCGTCCATTTTTCTTTTTTCGGGTCCCAAACGGGGAACCAGGTCAAAAATTGACGGAACCCGGCAAGGGGCGCAAGGGCCGCGGGAAGTTTATTCACCAGGGCCCGCCTTCCATATATCATAGGGTCCCGTGGCAAACTGCCCGAACCCGCCTAGCTTTTCAATTAACGCAATAAAGCGGGCCTGGGCTTCTTCCCGGGGGTTTGACGGCGCGCGCCAGCCGGGCGCTTTAACTTCAATTGCCGTAAAAACCCCAATTGTCCGGCCGACGTCTTGCGGCCTGATAATATACGGAAAAAGGCCTATTAAGTCCGAAGACTTAATTTCTTTGTTTAATTTGCTTGATTCGTTTCCCAGGCCGTAACGGACCAGCCGCCCGTCTTTGTCATATAACGCTCCCGAATTATTCCGCCAAAGGTAAAGACCGCGGCGGGACGCTTCAAGCCGGATTTGCTGCAGGGCCGCGGCTTCGGAGCTATTCGGTCCGGTCATTTTTTAACCTTTCGGACGGCAAGCACCGTTCCCCGCAAATAACGTCCATTAGTTGCTTAGATATTTCGTAAAGATACCGCTGCAGCTTCGTTAGCTCTCGGGATTCGTCTTCGGCAACTTCCGCCGCGTCCGCCACATCTTCGGCTTTTTTGGCTATTCGAAGAAGGTATCGGTCTTTAAATGACGACGGGTTTCGTAACCGTATTTCAGTCGGCGGCGGCGGCCCCGGCGGCGGTGCGGGTTTTTCGGATATGGGCGGCGGGGGGTTGCTTTGCTTTTTCATTCTTCCGCCCCTTTCGTGCCCGCTGTGAGCGGCTTGACGTTTCCGCGCCGGACCATAACCCTTCGGCCGCGTCCGACGTGAACGCCTTCCGGGGTTGTGAAGTCTTTCGAAATTTGAACCCAGGCCGTCTTTTCGAATATACCAATTAAGACACAAGGGACCGACCGCGGATAATTAAAATAATAACGGCATTTATCCCCCGGTTTCGCGGGCTTTCCGCTTAAAGTGTGATAATTTCGAACGCTTGCGGTTTCGTTTCGCATTTCGTAAGCGTTCGCGGTTCGGATTTTTTTCATTGTTACCCTCTTTCCGGTTGGCAGTCTTTGCACACTTCAGGACTAGCGTTTTTCATGACGGTTCCTTTTCTTCGTACACTGGTTTGCCACAGTGCACGCAGATAACCCTGCCTTCATGGTGGGCATCTAACTCAGCATTTAGCTTCTCCACTTCCTTATTCAGTTCTGAGATTCGGGCGCAGGCTTGGGATTGCTCGAATTCACCAACCAGATACTCGTTAGACCCGCATTCAAAGTATATGCGATAAATCTCACCTGTCTCCGGGTCCCCGTATTTTCCCACTGTTTCCATCCCGCATCGTGGGCAGTTATTCATTGTATTCGGCCCTTGGTTTTCCTGTTCAGGTTTCCGCTTCTCGTATTGCGGGCACTCGGTATTGCAAGTATGGAATTCCGGGCGGCAGGTCGAATCATCGCGCCAATACCACTTGCAGGAACGTTCACCCCAACTCATTTTGTTGCCTCCAATTTCTTTTTCGCTTCTGACCACAACTCAATGAAGCGCATACAGTTATCTATCACTTTAGTTTCATCGCCAATGGAAATAAATTGGCGCACAATATCTTCCGTCCATCTTTCCGCGTTAAGTGTGGTTAGGGCTTCCTTCAATACATCAATGGCCGCGTGCATTTCGCTGTATGTCTTTGAAGGCGTTTCCCTACGGTTGGCGATTTCTCTGAGAGTTTCCAATGCTTCCTTAGCGTTTTTCATTCTGAGTCCTTTCTGGTTTGGGACGCTCATTTTCAAATGGGTGGAAATAAAATGTCCCGGCTTCTTGGCGGCACTCTTCAAGCAACACGTCAAAGCACTCTAGATGTATGTAGTCAGTATGAAAATCACCGTCCAGCACCGAGGCCCTATACCAGCATAACTGACCGACATTTATTTTCTGGCCGCACCAAATGCACGTCCTTGGCTTACGGGGGCGAACCTTCTTTTCGGTAAGGCGTTCAAATCCCATCCCGTCACCCTCTTTCCGGTTCTGTGTTTTTCGGCTGGGATAGGGCGCGGACATCAAGGCCGTGTTGCCTAATATACGGCAAAAAGAAATCACGCACCCAATGCCTAGAAGACCCGCCAACCTTTTCAAATCGCTCGTCACATTCCCGCACTATGCCGGTTAGCTTGACAACCAATTCCGTTTCGTTAATTTCACCCCCGCCCAGCTCCCCGGATTTCTCGCTGGCTATGATGGATTGTAGGCTGGTAGCTATCCGGTGAAACTTTGCGGCTATTGAGTCGGGAAGACCCAACGCGGCAAGGTCAATTTTTTCCGCAATCCCCTCGAGTGCCTCAATGTTTGACTGTTTCATTGTCAACCCCTTTCGTATTCTTTCAAAGTTGAATTAATTTCTTTAGTCAAGGCCGTGGCTTCCGGCCGTCCCAAAGTCTGCGCGGTCATAACGTCAACGCCGAACCCATGAAAAAATCGGCGGTATGATTCCGAATCCGAACGGCCGCGGGCCCGTTGCCATCCGGCCCACCAGGCTATACTGTCCCGCAATTCCCCCTGGGCTTTTTGCCGGGCTGTGTGATTTTTTACAATCCCGAACCGCGCCTCGCGGCTGGCGTTGAACGGGAATTTTGGCGCGCTGTCAATGCGGACAATTTCGCCGCGTAACCGCGCCAGGGCGTCCGGGTCCAGTTCGGTTAAATCCCCGTCAACGAATTCGGGCGCAGACCGCGCCGTGGGTTCCGGGAAATGCCCGCAAAACGGACAAACCCGGTGGACCGCTTCATAAACCCGGAAACACGAAACGCAATTTTTGACGGGTATCAATTCCGGGTCGGTCTTGCGGGCCCGCCGGTCCCGGCGCGCAAGGGACCAGGTCCGTTTTGCGTCCGGCAGCCAATGCCGCGCAACGTTTCCCACGTGGTCAATAATTAAAGCGGCTTCTTTGCCGTCCAAAGGCCGCAAAACCCGGCCGAATTGCTGGCTGTAAAGGCCGTATGATTCGGTCGGCCGGGCAAACGAAACGCATTCAATCGCGGGAAGGTCAAACCCTTCCCCGAATAAATCCACATTGACAAGCTGCCGGACTTCCCCGCGGGCAAACCGCCGGACCGTTTCAACCCGGAGCCGGTCCGGGGTTTTAGCGTGTAAAACTTCGGCCGGAACGCCCGCTTCTTGAAACTTTTTCGAAATGTCCGAAGCGGTTTCAACGTCCGTCGCAAATGTAACGCCCAATTTTCCCGGCGCTATTTTTAAATAATGTTTTACCACGTCCCCTATGATACGGGACCGCCGAACCGCGCGTTTTGCGGCCTGGGGGTTGTAATCCCCGGACGCGGTCAAAGGTACGTCGGAAAGGTCAAGGTCCGAAGGCGGCGCAAAAATCCTGTATTCGGACAAATGCCCGGCGCGGATAAGGTCCCGCATGGGCGGCCCTTCCACCAGGCAATCAATAACGCCGTCGAATTCGGACCCCAGGCCCTTGCCGTCTGCGCGGACGGGCGTGGCGGTCACAGTCAACCCGCGCGCATTCGGGAAAAGTTCAACGGCTTTCCCCCATTTGTTTTTTTTCAAAAGATGATGGCCTTCATCGACAACCCAAAGGCCCGCGGATTCGCAAAGTTCGCGCAACTTGTCCGCGCGCGCCAGCAGGGTGTCAACGCCCAAAACAACGCAACGGGCGTGGGGGTTTATAAAAGACTTTCGGAATTCGTCATAATGAAGGGCGTCAATCCATTTTATTATATTAGACCGGGACACGATCCGGTGGGGGACTTCGTCCCGCGCAAGCGCCAGGCTTATTTGTGAAAGAAGTTCCTGGCGATGTGCAATAGCAAAACAGATTCCCGGAAATTCTTTTAAAATTTCAGAAAAAACGACCGTCTTTCCGCCCCCGGTTGGCAAGACGCCGCAAACAACGCGCGCCCCGGCGCGCCAGGCCGTGTAAATGTCATTTTTAAGCGTTGACTGATAGTCCCGAAGTTTCAATTTACCACCTGGTGGGCTTCCCTTTATCATTAACAAAAAGAACAACGGCGACCGCCGTTCCCAAAACAACCGAAATGACGACTATTAATATATTAATCATTAAACTCCGCCCCCGTTCGGGGCCCGGTGCGCGGACCATCTCAAATTGGACGGGCGGCAATTGAACGGGTTTCCGTCTTTGAACCGGACGAACCGCAACCCGTCCGGATTCGGGACAAAGGCGGCCGCGACGGCTTTATGTAAATAGACGTTGACCCGGCGTCCGCGGCGGTCCCGGGCCCCGAAATATAGCAGACCGGACGGGGAAACTGAAAGGGATTTTAAAAAGTCTTGAAAGATTCGGCCGCAAACCACGGCGGTTTTTTGCCGCGCCCGGCCCCGGTTAGAAACTTCGTAACCTTCCTTTATGTTCTTAATAGGCTTCCAAATTTCCCGCATTGTCCCGCCCTTTGAAAAATTGTCTTGACTTATTAAGAATACCGCGTTATTATTAGGTCGTCAAGTAAAAATTTTGAAAGGGGTTTCAAAAATGACAGAAACGCAAACGAAATGGTTCAACGCCGAAACGGTCGCGGCATTCCTGCGCGGCCTTGCGCGCGGGCTTGAAATGACCGCGGCGGAAATTGAAGAAAGCGGCGTTCCGGTTGGGACGCCCGCGCAAGGGACGCCCCCCGGCGGCCCTGCCGGTGAAAACACGGGGGCGGCGGGTACGGCTCAACCCGCGGCGAGTGTGGCCGAAACCGGCGAATCGGAAGCGGGGGCGGAACCGTCCGCCGGGCCCGCGGGCGCGGCCCCCGCTTCCAAACCGGGGAACCTTGAACTTGACGCCGCGGGCGTCCCCTGGGACCCGCGCATTCACAGCGGCGCAAAATCCAAAACCAAAGACGGCTGCTGGCGGAATAAAAAGGGCGTTGACCCCGCCGTTTTGGAAAGCGTAACCGCGGAACTTAAAGCCGCGGCCGGTGCGCCCGCGCCCGAACCCCCCGCCGGACAGCCGGACCTGGGCGGGATTCCCGAACCCCCCGGCGCAGACGTTCCCGAACCCCCCGGCGCGGACGCAACGAACCCGCCGCAACCGGCCGGGCTTGCGCCGAAAACCTTCCCCGAATTTATGGCGGAATTAACCCCCCATTTGACTTCCGGCGCAATAACCCAGGCCCAAATTGACCACGTGGCGTCTTTACACGGCCTGGCGGGCGCGCTTGAATTAACACAGCGGGAAGACGTTATTCCGGCCGTTTTGGCCGAATGCCTGGCGCTATGTCAGACCACGCAAAACTAGCGCCTTCGTCCGCGGGCCGCTGGGGTGAATGTCCGGGGTCGGTTGCTATGGAAGCGGCCGCCCCGGACGGAACCGAAAGCGCGGCCGCAATTGAAGGGACGGCCGCGCATTATGTCGCGGCGGAATGCCTTCTTCACGGCCGGGAAGCGTCCGAATATATAGGGGAAGAAACGCCCGCTGGCCCGCGCGTAACCCAGGAAATGGCCGAAGCGGTGGACGTGTACTTGCAAGACGTGGAAGAAACCGCGGCGCAAGCGGACGGGTCCCTTCAAGTCGAAAAACGGGTTTCCGCTGTGTCTATCTCCCCGGATTGCTGGGGGACCGTTGACGCTTTCCTAATAGATTATGAACGCGCCCGCGTTAATATTTGGGATTATAAACACGGGTTCCGCGTGGTTGACGTTTTTGAAAACGCCCAGGTCTTATGTTATGCCGCGGGCGTCTTGGCCGAAGTAGAATGGGACCGGTTCCCGGGTCCGAATATAACCCTAGACCTTCGGGTCGTTCAACCGCGGGCCTTCAAGACCGCCGGACCCATTGACGGTTGGACGGTCAAGGTTGCGGACCTTCGGGCGTATATTACCCGTTTAAAATCCGCTGCGGCCGAAGCCGGGCTGCCTGGTGCGCGCTGTGTAACCGGGAACCATTGTCAATTTTGCCGGGCCCGGTTCAATTGCGAAGCGTTGCAACGGGCCGCCGCGGCCGCCATGCAATACACGGCCCAGGCACAACCGCAAGAATTGACGCCCGAAGCGGTCGGCGTTGAACTTCAATTTTTGAACCGGGCCGCGGAAATGATAAAATATAGACTTGACGCAATGGAAACCGCAGCCGCGCAAATAGTGAAGGGCGGCGGCCGGATTCCCGGATTCCGGGTATTTGAAACGGTCGGCCGGGCTGAATGGACCCGGGACCCCGCGGAAATTTTCGCCCTGGGGGACTTTATAGGGAAAGACCTTCGGCAGCCGCTTGCACCTATCACGCCCGCCCAGGCAATAAAGAAAGGCCTGGACAAAAAGTTAATCGCGCAATTTTCGGAACGTAAAAAAACCGGCGTCAAAATTGAGCCGGACGACGGCAAGTTTGCCAGAAAGGTTTTTTCAAAATGACGGATCGCGTACAAATTCTTTCCCCGGTTGGCCGAATGGTACAGGGGGACGTTTTCACTGGACGGGACAAAGACATGGAAGGAAACCCGCTTTTAACTAAAGACGGAAAGCCGCGGGTTGACTTTTTCATGGCGGTTGCGTTCCCAAAGGGCCCGGCGTTTGACGAAATGTGGGCTAAAATTTACGCCGTCGGCCAGGCCGCTTTCCCGCATGATTGTCAAAAAGCGGACTTTTCGTGGAAATACGTGGACGGTGACACGGCCCCCGAAAAAGAAGGCTTTGAAGGCTGTCACATTCTGAAATTTTCCACGGGCCTTCCGCCTAAGATTTACGAAAAGGGCGGCCAGGCCGAATTGACCCGGCCCGAAGACCTAAAACGCGGATTCTTTGTCCGTGTTTATTTCACAGTCAAAGGCAACGGAAGCAAAGCAAACCCGGGCGTTTATCTCAATCAATACGCCGTGGAACGGGTCGCCTTTGGTGAAGAAATTAATTCCGGGCCTTCCGGTTCGGAAATTTTCGGGGCCGCGCCCGTCGGCGCGCTCCCGGACGGCGCTTCGGAAACCCCCCTGGCGGGTCCGCCCATCGGCGGGACCGCTGGCGCGGCTCCCGGCCCCCCTGCCGGAACGCCGCCGCCTCCCGGGGGTGTCCCTGCGCCTGGTGCGCCCGCGCCTGGAACCGCCCCGGTTCCGGCAAATACGCCCCCGCCGGGCGTTGCGCCAGCCCATGATTTCCTGCAACCCGCGGGAACGGCTCCGGCGTCAACGCCCGGAATCCCCCCAAATCCGGCCCAGGCTGGCCAGACAACTCCCCCGGCCCCGGCCGCCCCTCAATTGTCCGCAAAGGCGCTGCAGGCCGCCCCGGGGGAAACTTTGGACGGCTGGCTTGCGAAGGGTTGGACGGTTGACGCTATGAAGTCCCAGGGCTTCTTGGAATAGGCCGCGGGTCCCCGGCCGGTGTCACAGTTGCGATATAATTTCCAACCGGCCGGGGACGGCCTTTCAACGCTTTACCCGTCAATTGACTTTGAAACTTATTCGGAAGCCGGTTACATTTGGCGGCAAGGGGCCTGGCGTGGGATTGAACCGAAAAAAGCCGGTTTGAACGCCGTCGGGGCCGCCAAATATGCCGCCCATCCGTCAACCGAACCCCTTTCCCTTGCTTATGATATCGGGGGCCCCCCGCAACTTTGGACCCCGGAAAAGACCCCCGCGGCCGTCATTCCGATGGACCTGGGCCTTTATATCCGCCATGGCGGCATTCTGTCCGCTTGGAATGCGGCCTTTGAATTTTACATTTGGAATTTTTGCATGGTCCCAAAATACGGCTGGCCGCCGCTTCCCCTGCGCCAGTTGCGGTGCGCTATGGCAAAGGCCCGCGCGTTCGGTTTGCCCGGCCCGCTGAAAGAAGCCGCGGCCGCAACGGACGCCCCGGAGCAAAAAGACAAGGCCGGGGAAAATTTAATTCGGGCGCTGTGTATTCCCCGGAAACCGTCAAAAAATAACTTGATTTGTCGCCGGACGCCCGAAACGGACCCGGACAAATTCGCCGCATTATACGAATATAATATTCAAGACATAAAGGCCGAAGCGGCCGTTTCGGCGCTTGTCCCGGATTTGCCGGAATTTGAACAAGAAATGTGGTTTATTGACCGGGAAATAAACGTCCGGGGCGCGTACATTGACCCGGACGGCCTGGCGGCCGCCGCGGACATTATACACCAGGCCCAGGGCCGTTATACGGCGGAACTGTCCGAAATAACCGGCGGCGCGGTAAATTCGGCCGGGGAAGTTGCTAAAATGACCGGCTGGCTTGCCGGGGCCGGTTGCCGAATCCCGGACCTTCGGGAAGAAACCGTTTCGTCCGTTTTAAAATATGACACTATTCCGGACCCGTGTCGTCGCGCGCTTGAAATTCGTCAATCCCTTTCCGCGTCAAGCGTCAAAAAAATCTTTTCCCTTCAATCCCGGTTATGCGCCGACGGCCGGGTCCGGGACCTTTTCGAATATTACGGCGCAGACCGTACCGGCCGGTGGGCGGGCCGCGGCCCGCAGCCACAAAATTTGCCGTCCAGCGGCCCCGCGGTCATACGGTGCGCCGGTTGCGGCGTCTATTTTTGGACAGGCCTGGCGACCTGCCCGCGGTGCGGGTCCCGGGACGGGGAACCGGCCGAATGGTGCGCGGACGCCGCGGAATTCGCCCTGGCGGCAATAAAAACCCGGGACATAGACACGGTCGAAACCCTATGGGGGGACGCAACCGCGGCCGTTTCCGGCTGTCTTCGGGGCCTATTTTGCGCGGCTCCCGGTTGCGATTTGATTTGTTCGGACTTTTCGGCAATTGAAGCCGTGGTTTTGGCGGCGCTTGCCGGGGAAGAATGGCGGCTGGAAGTATTCCGAACCCACGGGAAAATTTACGAACAAAGCGCCGCGGCAATAACCGGAACCCCGTTTCAAGAATTTTTAGACTATAAAAAAGAAAACGGGGACCACCACCCAAAACGCAAACTCGGAAAGGTTGCGGAACTTGCGTCCGGGTATTCCGGCTGGATCGGCGCGTGGCTAAATTTTGGCGCGGACGAATTTTTAACGGAAGAAGAAATAAAAGACGCAATTTTGAAATGGCGGAAAGCGTCCCCGTCAATAGTTGAATTTTGGGGCGGGCAATGGCGCAAAGACCCGAACCGCTGGGCCTGGTCCTATGAATTACACGGCCTGGAAGGGGCCGCGGTTGCCGCTGTCAAGAATCCGGGTCAATGTTACGAATTCCGCGGCATAGGATACGGCGTCAAAGACGGGGTTTTATATTGCCGGTTGCCTTCGGGCCGGACGCTTAAATACCACCAGCCGCAATTGATACCGGACGAATCCCCGGCCGGGAATAAAATTGACCGGTTAATGTATTACGGTTGGAATACGAACCCGGAAAAGGGCCGAATGGGATGGTCCCCGCTTGATACCTACGGCGGCAAGTTGACCGAAAACGTGGTTCAAGCGGTTGCCCGGGATATTTTGGCAAACTCAATTCAAAATTTAACGCGCGCCGGGTTCCCGGTTGTCTTGCACATTCACGACGAAATCGTGGCCGAAGTCCCGGAAGGGACGCGGTCCGTTGCGGAATTTGAAGACATAATGGGACAGATGCCCGCCTGGGCGGCCGGTTGGCCGGTACGCGCCGCGGGCGGCTGGCGCGGCAAAAGATACCGGAAAGACTAGGGTTTAATAAATCTCGCTTCCGCAATCAGACCGGGAAGGCCGTTCACTTCGCAATGGATAGACACAAAGGCCGAAAGTTCAAGCGGGGAAACCCGGGCCGGGATTTGTCCCCCGGTCAATTTCTTGCCAAGCCGGAAGGCAACGCGGGCCCAGGCCTCGCTGCAGATATTAGACCGGCCGGAAAGTTCGTATTTTGCCGGAGCCGGTTCTGGCCATTTCAATAGCTTGCGAATAACGCGCCGGGCAAACCCAAAAATTCCCCGCTTTTTATATGAATGGTCTTCGGCCGAAAGTTCCCGGGCAATCCGGACCGCTTCGGCTTGTTCGTCCGGATCGGACAGCCAGCGGAATACATAAAGCCGCGTTAGTTTGTGCCGATCTTCAAAAAGCCGGTTCAAATATTCAATATTGAAACCGGTGGGACCCGCGGACAGCGTCAACGCCGAAGCGGGCGTTCCTGGTTCCGTGACCCCTTCCGCGTGGCTACATTCAACGCAAAACCGCAACGCTTCCGGGGGCGCTTCAATCTTTGACCCCCAAACTATAACGTCCGACCCGAAATTGTCATTTCGAATAAAAATCAAGTCCGAAGGTTGCAAAAATTTGAACCATTCGGATCGGGTCACAGATTCCGGGCCGCGTTCGGTATGAATTATAAAATCAAAACGGCGCATTTTAACCCCCAAACAAGAATCGCCGGACCGCAACGGCAACGGCCCCGCAAAGTTTCGGCATATTTTTAAAATCGGCAATTATTGAAAAGTCTTTTTTATTCGTAATAAATCCGAATTCAATCAAACAAGCGTGGGCCTTCGGACGGTAAATTTCGGTAAATTTTGCGGTCTTGACGCCGCGGTTTCGAATGCCAAGCGGGAAAAGAAGCGTGGCCAGGGCTTCATTCACGAGCCGCGCAAGGCGCGCGCTTGCATACCCACGCCGGTTATAATAAAAGACTTCCATTCCGTTCGCGGACGCCGTCCCGTGTCCGTTACAATGAAGGGAAAGAAATATTTTCGCGCCCCAGGCCGTCGCCTTGTCCACACCTTGCGTCAAACTGCGCGCGCTTTCCGTTCCCCCCGCCCGAATTAAAAGAACTTCACAGCCGGGAAGAATGCGTTCAAGTTGTTTTTTCAATTCATAAGACGCCGCCAGAGTGATTTCCGCCTCGGGAAAATTTCGCAACCCCACGCGGCCCGGGTCCCATCCGTTTTCTTTCGGGCCGTGTCCCCGTAGAATTGCAATCTTTACCGTCATATTAAACCCCCGGAAGGTCTATTTTAAGACCGTAAAAAACCCGCAAAACGCCCGCAATCAGACCGCCTAAAAAAGCGCCCACCACTACAATAGCGCCCAGGAATTTTACAAGGTCCCCCCGTGTCACTATTTCTTTATGACGGGATACCGGGGGCGCGCCTTGTTCGGCGGGCGCTTTGACAAGCGCCGCGCCGGACCGGACCGGGCAGTTTGCCTGGTCTGCTTCAACCTTAGAAAGACGGCCTTCAACGTTCCGGTCGATGTCATTTGACTTATTAAGCCGGTCATTGATTCCGACCAGGGTCCCTTTGATTTCTTCGGTTTGCTTCCCCAGCGTGTTTACCTGCCCGATCATATATCCGGCCCAGGCCGGTGCATCGTCGGGGACATAATGTCCGTTCGGCATTTTACGGCCCCTTTCTCTAATTCGTGGTACGATAGGGCGTCATTTCAATAGTTAACTTAATATTGCCGCCCAAAGTTGCGGATCCGTCATTTCCCGCCAAAAGAACCCCGGTCGGCGGAATTTGCGGGTTTGCCGCAAAACCGGAAAGGGTTTCTTTGTCCCAGGCCGACTTCGTGTTTCCGCTTGCCGCGCCATAATACGCCGTATAAGTAGGCGATCCGGGCGTGATACAATTTCCGATCTCCAAATTCGTGGCGCTTGCGCCGATGCCGGGGTCCGGATAGATAACCCAGGCTCGGTTAATCCACAAATCTTTTTCAACAAAAAACCCTTCCGTTACGCGGCCGCCGGTTGCGTCTTGCGTTTGGGTTTCGAAAAGAATGGCGTCTTCGTAAATGGTGGACGGGTCCAAGTCTACAACCGGGGCCCCGGTGACTCCGTCATAAATAAGATTATTGACCCGGTTCCGTTCCGCGCCGGATTCTACCCGAAGCGCGGTCATGGCCGCGGAATCCGCTTCAAAAATCACATCGCGGGCCGCGTTTTCGTCCCCGCTGATTTTTACGCCCACAACGGACTTCCCGGACCCCTGGACAATCCGGCCGCCTTGAAGTGTCAAACCTTGACCGGAAAGCAAAAAGGCCGCGTCCCCGGCGTCAACGCCCGTGGAATAGAAGCCGCGGACCGACCCGCCCGTTCCGCCAAACTCAAAAGACGGAAGGCCGCTGCTTCCCTTCGCGTGGGAAAGGCCGTAAATGTCCGGGTTCAATGCGCCGGACGCCACCACCAGGTCTTTACCGGTGTTTCCCGAAAAAACCGGATTAATAAAAACAACGGGCGCGGAAGTTGCCGCCAGGTCCGCGCCGGTCACATTCCCGGAAATGTCCGCGTCAATCAGCGTAACCGAAAACGCGCCCGCAATTTGGACCCCCGTGGTTGACCCCGTGGCGCGGCATTTGTAAAGGGACACTTTGATCCCCGCGGTCAAGTCAAACGCTTCCCCCGCGGTTGCTTCGGCCGCGACACGGTCCAGGAAAATGTCCCCGGAACCGTTTCCGCCCTTAAACCCGAAGTCTTGCGCCGAAATGACCAGGTCCCCGAAGTAACCGAAGTCAAGGTCGCCCGCGCTGCCGTCAATGCCGCCGCCGGTTGCCGCTTCAATATTGAACCCGGAAACCCGGACCGCGTCCCCGCCGCTTGACGTGAACGCCGCGGCCGCGCCGGTATAGGTGAATTTTGCACGTTCGGACGCGGCCCCCTGGGTTCCCCCGGGCCCTTCGATAACCGTCCCGTTTTTCAGAACCAGGCCGGTTGCGCCCAGGCTGTAATCCGCGCCGCCCGGAATTTCAATTTTCAGACCTTCGGACGCCGCAAAGTCTATCGCGTGTTGAAACGCTTTCCCGAACGCTTCAAAAGTCAGAACCCCGACGTCCCATTTGAATTCGGTTCCGACCCCGTCATAAATGAAGCCGTTCGGCCGGTCCGTTGTACCCGGGGAACCGGTCCCGCCGGTATTCCGCCAAACGCCCGCGCCGCCGTCCCCGGCCGTTGACCAGGCCGAAACCGCGACCGTTGTAAAAACGGACAAGTCCTGCGCCAGAATATTGGACACGGCCGGGACCCGGATTCCGCAAAGTTTCGAAAGGGCTTCAATCTGCTGGCTTGCCGGGGCCGTGTCCGGTGTCCCGGAAGGCACAACGCCAGAACGCAACGCCAGGCCCTGCTGCAGACTCCAAAGGTCTTTAATAACCGCCGCGGTCCAAGGGGACCCCGTACCGTCCCCGGGGGTTGTGATGTCTTGCGGGCCCCCTTGCGGAAAGTCAGTGTCCGCGGGCGTTGTCTTTGTCGGATATAATGTCCCGGGAATAATCATTTTAAAAAGTCCCCTTTCTTTAACCGTATTGAATTATTAAACCCAGCCAAAGTTGCGCCGGTTTTATCTTTTGACATAGGGCTTCGAATTCGTCCCGCCGGGCCGGGTCAATCGTGACCGGCTCCCCGAACGTTTCCCCCCCAATATACAGAAAAAAGCGGTATTTGTCCGGATCGGTTGGAAGTTCGTATTCTTTCCGGGTAAAAATAAATTCCGTGTAATTTCCGGCAAGCGCCGTGGGCTCCCCGGCTTCCGCCAAAGGTTCCCCCGCTAAAACTAAATAGTCCGGTTCGGTGTAAGTTATGATATTCACAAGCGGATACCCAACCGGCCCGACGGTGTCCCCGGCAAGCGCCGTGGGCTCCCCGGCTTCCGCCAAAGGTTCCCCGGCTTCTACAACGTAAAAAACCCCCGTTGAACTGTCCCGCAAAACCACGTGGGGGTCCCGCACAACCGGATCGAGCCGCGGGTACGGTGCGCCGTCCGGCTCCCACCATTCGTGAACGTAGACAGGGAACCCGGCCGCTTGAAGCGTGTCTTGAATGTACCGCGGGGACTGTCCGCCCAGGGCCTTCCAAGCGCCCGCCAGCCGGTCCCGCCTTTCTTGTTCGGAAAGGTTCCCCGCCGCCAGGCCCCATTGACTTTCCCATTCATCAAGAAAACGGGTCGTTTGTGGGAAAAGGTCTAAATATATTAAATCAAAATATAGCTTTACAGAATCCGGAAACGCGGACAGGCCTTCGAAAAATTGCCGAAGTAACTTGTCCACAATAATTTGCCAAGCGCGGCCCTTCGGAAGTAAAAGTTTAAATATGTTGAAAAAATACGTCATTTAAAACGAAACCGTCGCCTTTGCCTTTTCCCCTTCCCCCAAAATATAAAGCGTTACGGGCGCTCCGGATATTTCCAATTGAACGGACGCAAAGATTCCGCCCGCGGCCGCAACTATCCCCGCAACTATCCCGCCCAGGGCCGCTTCCGAAACCTGGTCTTTCCGCGGCGGAACGGACAGGCCCGGAATATAAGGTTCAAGGTCCCAAACGGCCGTTTCAACCGCTTCGGTTATGTCCGCCTGGGTTTGGACGGGGTCCGGGACATTCAAACCGAAAACCTTGACCGTGAAACTTGTCCGGGAAATGGGAAAGGTCCGGACAAAGGCCCCGGCCGGACGCCGGGACGCCAGGCCGTCTTCGTCAAGTTCTATAATATCCTGGACCGCTTGAAGCTGCGCCGGGGTCGGGATTCCGTCCGGGTCCCCGCTTGAAGCGGGCGTGGCTTCCGCGTAAACGTTCACTTCCCCGCCGTCTTCGGACGTGTAAGGGTATATATTAATAATCCCGGCCGCTTCTTCGCCCCATAGTTCGTAATCGGCATACGCGCCGCCCTGGGGCCTTTTTTGGAACTTGTCTTGTATTCGTTGCCGGTACGCTTCCACGCTTTCTTCGTTTGCCGCGGTCACAGTCTGCGCCGTTATGACGGCGTTTTTTTGGACGTTTGCCAGCGGGTTCGCAAATGATACAATCGCGCCCGGCTCCAAATTGCCAAGCGCGCCCGCGCCGCCGCCCCCCGCCTGGTCCGCGGACGCCCGGATCGTAACGGACACGGTCGCCGCGTCAAGGTTGACCGTCCCGATGGTTAAATAGGTAAACCCGTTTGATTCGCCAAGAAGCGGGGTCCCGGTTGGAAGGCTCCCGGTCTGCGTGTCAACCGTAACGTCCGCGGTATGTTCGGCCTTCGTTGCGGGGGTCCGCGTAACCCCCACAAGGCGGCCCCATTCGTCAAGCGGAACGACCGTCCGGCCGTTGACTTCGGTCGGCTTGTCCGAAGCGTACCGGACAAAAATTTGAAGCCAAGAAAAACCGCCAAATTTGGAAAGGGTCACAAAGACCCCGGCAATTGCCGCGGCCAGAACGCGGTTGAATGCCTTCGGCAATAGCGGGATGGTCTGATTTAATGCCGCTTCAAGTTGCGCGACAATATTCGCGCGTATTTCCGCGGTTGTTTGGGGTTCGGGTCCCATTTACTGTGTCCCCTTCCAAATATTAGGCAATAGGTCCAATGGCGGCCGCGATACGGTCCAGGGCCTCTTGAACGGTTGTCGGGTCCGGGTCCGTCCAGTCCGCGCCGTTGCCGGGGGTGTATAATACCTCTGACAACACCGCCGTGTCATTTAACGTAACATTAGCATGATAGGTATTTCCATTTAATTTCGACCCGTTTTTCAAAGTCAAAGTCACGTTAGCCGTCGCCGCCGTTATTAGCTCAACCGCCCCCGGCTCCACCGATAGATTATCAAAAACCAGTGTAGTCGCTTGAGTAGAGCCGGATTCGGTAAAAAGCCCGGCGACAGCAGGGAGAAGCGATTTGTAAAATGTGTGGGTACGTGCGCCCTCCGTGTTTGTTATTTTAAACCCATCACTACTCAAACCAGGAAAAGCACAATCATTCCAAAAGGTATCCACAGCAGGCAACGTTATATCTTGGTTGCTGTCGTGAACATAGTTCTTTGCGAATATGTTATTGCCAACAGAAATATTTGGGTCGAATAATTCTGGAACAAATGTTCTACAATGAACACTGTTAAATGCGATATTCAAGTAAACATTTCCCCCATCCGCAAAAATGTAATTCCCGCCCATTACGTCCTCATGTACGATGGACAGATTTTCAAAAATTACACCGCCAACACTTCCTCCGCTAGTATCAAACATACTGTCATCGGCGGACATATACAGCTCTGTTTGGGTGAAATTGTAAGAAATTCCAGAACGATGTAAATTAACATCTTCTTTCCCAATCCCTCGAATACGATAATATCCGCTGGCCATTGGAATTACTGCACTAATAGTATGGCGACCGTTTGCAAGCAAGATTAAGCCAGGATCATTTTCGGTTGTAGCTACACCATCCATATAGGACATCGCCGCCGCTAGGGTATTATAGATTTTTCCCGTTACCGGGGTGGCGTTTGGGTCTACCAAAACAGTTTTTGATCCCGGGAATGCGGTAAGAAGGTCAACGTGTCCCGTCAGGGTTTCGGCCGTGATCGGGTTGTCCCCCCCGGTATCCAGGCCCAGGTCCGTTCCCTGCGTATGCGCGGCCGCCCCCGTTGCGGTCAAATCCTGCCCGTCAATAACGACCGCGCCGTTTATCTGCGCGCCGCCCAGGGCCGTCTTGCGGATTTCAAGCGTGGTGGTCCCGCCCGCCGGGGCGTTGACATAGTCCGAAGCGCTGCCGCTTGCGTCTTGAAGGTCACAGTCAACCAGCCGGACGGTGCAATCGTCATTCAAATTTGACACGTAAAAGAACGGCCGGGACGCCGCTGCATTCGGCAACCGGCGGCAGCCGTAAAGATTGAAGACCCGGCGGCCCGCCGCGTCCCCGGTTTGCAGACGGATACCTTCGCCGGGGGTGTCCGAATTAAAATCGCAATCGACGAAAGTGTCCCCGTGGGTTTGGACTAAATGCGCCGCGCCTTCAAAGAAACAACGGAAGAAAACGTTATTCGCGCCGTCGGTGTCCCCGTAAATCTGCCCGGCCGCGCCAAGTTCAAACGCGACCTCGTTGAAATACGCGCCGGACGCGGACAGGCCCAGGACCGCCGTTCCGCCATCTAGCGTGATATGACAATTTGAGATAAGAACCGGCGTGGATATTTCGTCAAACAGATACCCGGACGAAACTTTAAGCCGCGTTCCGGGCGTTGCGGTCCAGGTCTGGTTAAGCTGTTTAGACTGGCCGCGGATTGTCAGACGGGGAACGCCCGAAATGTCAAGGCCCGAAACGTCCCACACGCCCGCGCCGAATTCAAGAACCCAGGGGTCGTTTTCGGACGGGGACTGCGCCAGGATATAGTCCAGGGCGTCTTGCGGGTCCGCGTAAACTTGACCTTCAATGTCCGTCGCCAGGTCTGCCCGCAACTTGACAACGTTTCCCGCGGTCCAGGCCGCGTCTTGAACGTTTGACGCGGCAACTTCCAGGGCCGCTTCCAAAACGTCAAGTTCAACGTGCTTTGTTATGTCGCTGTCGTCCGGGTCTTGAAGCGGGAAAAGTTCCGCGCCGGTCAGGGTCAAGTCTTCGGGAAGGTTTTTGATTTGTACCATTTTAAAATCCCCTTTTTAAATTTCTAGGGGGTCCCCGCCTTCGGTTTCAAGCGGGTCGCCCGTTTCGGTTGTAAGAATCCCGGCGGTTATGTCCGGGTTTTGAATTCCAATTATTGTAACCCAAATATTACGGGTTTGTCCCGTGTCGCTGTGTTTGATTGTAACGGTTTTGAAGTCCCCCGAAATTGCGGACACGGAAGCGGACAGCGGTTCCCCCATCCCGGTCAACGAAACCGCTAGAATTTGATTAAATAACGCCGTCCCGCCCGCGGTCCCGTCGTCGGTTGGGTAAACGTCAAAACCCGAATCCGGGCCGTTTGCGTATTTTGTATAAATTTGCGGGAAGTCTACCCGGACCCCGTCGTCGTCTAAAACGTCCGGTTTCTTCCGGGTCAACCGTCCAAGCTGCGCCCGCTTCTTTTCCCCGGCGTCCGCGCTGTCTTCGGTTAAAAGAATATCCGCGTCAACCGGTTCGGTTTTTTCGTCAAAGGTTCCGAAGTCCCCCGCGGCCCGGTGAAGTTCCGTGGCGCGTATGTTTTCCACGGTCGTCCGCCGGTTTTTGTTACCTTCGGCCGGATTCTGTGTCGGGACAATTGCGGCCGCTGGCAATTCCGCGGGGAAGGGCGGGAACTGGTAATATTGAACTTTTCCCATGTTAAAAACTCCCCGTCAATAAATTCGAATCGTTGTCAATAATATTATTGAAGGCCTCGTCGACAATTTCCGAAACTTCAACCGGGGCCGCGGTCCCCCCGGACGGCCCGGGCGCGTATTCCGCCGCCATTGCCTTCCAATTTTCCGAATAGAAAAATTCGCTTTCTTCCCCTTCGGCATAAATCCCGACGGTTATGTCCACACGGTTCAACCCGGGCATTGACGCCGAAACTTCAACCGTTGACGCCGCGCCGGTATCTAGCAACCATTGAAGGTCGCTTTTTGCCGCGTCTTCAAGACGGCGCAAATTTGCGGGGATTGCAGGAAGGGCCCGCAGCAGATTTTGGAGCCGGGAAACGTACCGTTCCGCCGGGTCCGTAACGCCCAAATTCCCCCACCAGGTCTTCGGATTGTCCGGCCGCCCGTCGTCTTCTTCATTTCCGCCAAAAAGGGACAAATAAACGGCCGTTTCAAATCCGCCGGTCATTTCGGTTATTCCGGCCGAAACGGAAATTTCCCCGCCGTCTATTGTATGCCGTAACCGAACGTCGCCTTCTTGCATTTCGGACCCCTATGGCGCGGGCGGGCTTATAGGCCCCTGGGTAATACCCGGGGACCCGGCCGGAACGCCGACAAAATTGTGGACGTGTGAATTTAAGTCAAGGCCGTTCGCTGTGATAATACCCAGCGGGCTTATTTCTACGTTTCCGAACTGATTTGACAGAACCACGGAACCGTCCCTTTTCAAGTATATTTCCGCCCCGTTTGCGTTGCCGTCTGCGTCCCGGCCGTAAACGCGCCATTCCCCGCCCTGCGCGATTCCCGCGTTTTTGGGGTCCAAAAAAGCCACAAAGGCAACGCGGCCCGTCCCGGGTACGTCAATACCCGCGGCGAAGTCTTGCGGCAACGGCGGCGCGTCGGTGTTATTTACGCCGTAAAGTTCCCCGGTTAGGTTCGGGCCTTCTTCGCCGCTGTCCGTCGGGGTCCCGTCCGGGTCCGCTTTAACTTCCGTGAATTTGTCCCCTTCGGATTCGTCCCGAAGAAATGACAAAACACGCGCAATCAATCCCACGGCAACCTCCTGGGGGTGTCCCCGGAAAAGGCTTCCGGAAACGTCAAGTCAAGGGCCGCGGCCCGTTCCGTGTCCGAAACCGAAAAGACCGCTTCCCGAAGTAAGAACCTAAACCCATTATAAATCATAGCGTCGGGCGCGGACAAATCAATAAACATTCCCGGCCGCCAAAGGTTCCCCCGGTGGCTCCGCCAGTCCGAAACGGCGGCCCCGTAGCTTGCCGCATTCGCAAACATTCGGCCGGACTTGGCAAATACCGCGGCTTTAATGTCAGCGCCGGGCGCGTCTTCAACGGCGAAGGTATGCGGCCGAATAACGCCGTCAAGTTTGGGGTTTTTCACGCTAAAACGCGACCCCTTCTTTCCTACTTTCGCCGGACGGCGGCCGGTTATATGCGAAAAGAATTCCCGCGGGTTTATTTGCGGGTCAACGGACAAAAGGGGCGGCTGGCCTTGAATAAGTTTCGTTTCCGGGGACCCGTCTTTTTCAGATTGCCGGAAAAGAACCGCGCCGCGCGCCGTGTCCGAAATAACCAGGTTCCGCTGCTGTGCAAGTCCCGCCAGGAATCCGTGAACCTTTTCGTCCGGTTTGATTGCAACTTTATCGAACGCCGGGCCCGGGTCCGCTTCAAATTCAACGGTCAAACCGAACCAGCCGCAAACTATCCCGGCAATTTTTTGAAGGTCCATTTTCACAAATTCAAGCGGGGACGCGGTAAACGGCGGCTCGCAATCTTCCAAAACCCCAGGCAGCGCGTACCCGGAAACTTGAACCGTTTTCGAATCCCCTTCAATTTGCGGATTGATATCGATCATGGTTCCGGTGAATTGCGGCTCCCCGCCCACGGTGACTTCAATTTGTTTATATGACAGCGGCCGGAAAATGTCTTGAAAGTCTATCCCGCCCGCTTCAAAAGGCGCGCTTAATTCGATGGTTCCGAAAGCGTCAAAGGTCCGGGTCCAGCGGGCCGAATTCCAAAACCGGAACCGTTCCCCCTCAATCATAATGGCGACCTCGTCTTCGGTCTGCGCCGGGCCCCGTTGCGGGATTAACCGCGGCCGCCCGGGAAGGTCCGGGACGGCCAGAATGGTCCCGGCGGTCAAAGGTTCTTTAAAGCCGGGGTTTACTTGCTGTAAGAAGTTTGACCATTGTTCGGTTCCGTAAAGTTTCCGGGAAATTTTGTCAAAGGTGTCGCCGCTTTGTATTTTATATGTAATAGACAACGCGCCGCCCCTTTGGAATAGTCAAAATTTCGGAACCGGTGAAGTCATTCGAAAGAATAAAAAAGTCAAGTTTATCGTCGACCTGGTCAACTTCCCGGCCGTAAAGTTCCGCGCATAACTCTATGAAATGCCGCGGTTCGGTTAGGACCAGGCCGCGTTCCTGTTTTAATTCAAATGAAATTTGAACCAGGAACCCGGCCGCAACGGCCGCGGCTTCTTGCGTCTTTTGGTACGTTTCCCCGGTGTCAATTTCTTCCAGGCTTTGAATATTATCGTCAAGCCATTCGGTCATTTCCCCCTGGATAATTAAAATTTCTTCGGCGGCTTCCAGGGCTTCCCGTTTCGTTTCAAATTCCGCGTTTACAACGGACACCACGGCCCCGGTCACAGCGGCCGAAGCAAAAAGATAATCCGCCCAGAATGCGTTTGAATTTTGGGAATCCACGCCGGGGGTTTGAACCGAACCGGTCCGGTCAAAAATTGACCGCGCCAGGGTTGCATACGAATTGAGCCGGTTTTTAATATTGACGGCCCCCGTTGCAAGCGCGTGGACAAATTGGACGGTCTGCGCGGCAAGCGTCAACGGGTCCCCGATCAGCGTATTAATTGAATTATTTATACTGTCATAACTATTATTGAAAACGTCTTGAACGCTTTCAATTTGTTCGGACACAGATTCCGCCAGGGTCTTTTTGGCTTCGGCAAGTTCCGCGGTCCATTTGTCCCGCAAGGCGACCGCTTCAAGTGTAGAATCCAGGTCAACCTCTTCGGCAAATTGAGCCGGGGCCGCGTTAAAATAATCGTCAATTGTCCGCAAGACCGCCGCGCCGGGGTCCGCTTGAACCCGGGGAAAGAAAAGATCCGTGGCTTCAAGAAAAGTAATTTCAAAAACGGCCTGGTTCGCGGCTGTGACAAGGTCGTCGCGCCGCGTAACGTCCCCCAAATGCCCGACGTCAAATTCACCATAAAGGGGGTGTTCTAGCCGCCAAAGGCCGCGTTCATTATAAAGGGCCCCGAAAAATTCCGCCGCGGTTAGGTCATAGTCCGGGCCTGAAAAGGCAAGAATAAACGGGAACCGCAACCCGGAACGGCCCAGGTCTTGAAGAAAGGTCCCGGAAAAGTCCGGGAATTCGAAAGCGGTTCCCTTCGCGGTGAACCCTTCGGACACGTCCCCGAATAGAAAAACGAACCGCCGTCCCGACGGGGACGTTGCCGCGGCTTCTTTTATTCTGTCTTCCCAGGTCATTTAAAAGGCCCCCGATTTCGCGGTCCGCAACTGGACCCCCCGGGCGTTGCCTTTTTGCTTGAAGTCTGCGACGGTCCCCTTTTCGGCCCGGACCGTTACGGTCGCCTCGGACGTTTCGCGCCTTTCTTCAATCTGCCGCGCTGTGACGGCCCCCGGCGATACCATTTGAGGCTCCCGGCCCGCGGCCCGTCCGGACACAGCGGGGGCCCCTTCTGGCGCTTCTTCTTCGTCCCCGCGGCCTTTCTTCTTCTTGCCGCCGAATAGGTTCCCGGCAACGCCCGCCAGTTTACCGGCCCCGGAAATAACCGCCTTCAACGGGGCGGCAACGGTTGACAAAATAGGCTTGATTTTTTCAACGGCTGCGGAAACGGTGTTTACTATCCCGTCCCAAACCGTAAAGATTGCGCCGCCCACACCTTCCCAAATTGAAACGAATTCGGCCGCGGCAATAGTAACCACATCAATTACGAATTTAACGGCCGCCCAGCCGGTTTGGAAAGTATTTACAAGGGAATCCCAAACCCCGGAAAAGAACGCGACCACGGTCCCCCAATTTTCCCGAATTGCCTTGACGGCCAGGATTATTGCGGCAATAGGGCCGCCCAAAATCAAAGCGACCGCAACTTTAATCGGGCCGGGAAGGGCCTGGAAAATACCGGCGATAAAAGTAAACAGATTGACGAAGAAGGTCCGGACGGATTCCCAATTTTTTATTATAAGCCGCGCAAGGGCCGCGATCCCAATTATGGGCCCGGCAATAATAGCCAGCGCAACTTTAACGGGGCCCGGCAATTTTTGAAAAACTTCTTTGACCGCGTCCCATTTCTTGACAAGTAAAACAATCAAACCAATTAACGCGGCGACCCCTATAATTATCAGGCCGACCGGATTCGCCGCCATGATAATATTCACAGCGGTTAAAACCCCGGCGACAATTTTTAGGACCCCGGCAAGCGCGAAAAATATCCCGACGGCGATTCCGATTCGTTTCGCCCATTTGACAATTTCTTGAAAATTGTCCCGCAAGAAGGTAAAAAACGCCATGACCTTCCCCGAAATAAGTTCCCGGTTTTCAACGGACCAGGCCCGCAACTTCCGCGCGATTTCGGTTAGTTGCGGGAGCAAAGGCGCAAGAACCGAAATCCGGAACCCGTTTAATGATTTCATTAAAGAATTGATCGAATCGTTGAACGCTTCCGCGGATTCCGCCTGGTCTTGCGTAACCAGACCATTTTCCCGGGCTTCTTTCCGAAGGGCCTTTATAGCTTCGGCGGAATTATGCGTAATATTAATTAATTTTTTACCGGCGCGCCCGAATCCGGTATTAGCCAGGGCGGCTTTGTCTGCCGCGGTCGGCGCTTCTTTGATTGCGGCCAAGTAAAGTTCTAGCGCCTTCGACGTGTCTTTCGTGTTTTTAAGTTGCTTTAAAAGTTCCGGGTTTGCCTTTTTTAGAATTGTAACCATTGCGCCGGTCCCGGCGCGGGCTTCCCCGATTCGTTTTGCAAAGTCCTCGATTCCCTTGTCAAATTCTTGCGTGGTTGCGCCGCTTTGTTCGGCCACAAAACGCCATTCTTGAAATTCTTCAATGGGAAACTCTAAACGGCGGGTCGTCTTTGCTAGGGTGTCCGCTTCGTCCGCAAGGCCGCGGACCGCAACGGCCAGGCCCCCTACGGCCGCGGCGGCAACGCCCGCGCCCGCAACCAGGCCCGTTTTCAGACCGGCGGCAACTTTACCGATTCGCGCGTTGACATTTCGAAGGCCCCGGGCCATTGAACGGGTAAACTTCCCGACCCGGTTTTGCATTTTAGAAACGGGGGCGGAAATGCGGTCAATCGCTTTAAATGCGGCTTCAATAGTGAACCGGCCCGCCATCGGACGCGCCCCCTTTCTCTTATTTCGGCTTCGTTTCTTCGTATAACTCCGGCCGCAGCCAGTGATAATAAAAACGAATTTCCGAAGCGGTCAACGTCCGCGGGTCCGGAAGCGCGGAATAATGTCGGCAAATATGCGCCATCATTTCCGAATAAGCCGCCAGCCGTCTAAAACCATTCGCGTCTTGACCCCGCCGGACCAGCGGGGTCCTAACTATCCCAGGAACAAATTCACCAAATTCTGACAAACCTTCAAGTCCCGGGCGTTCAATTTAACGAAAAAGTCCGGGCCCTGCCCTGTCATTGACCCCATAAGGCTATGCATTTTCGCAACGTTTTGACGGTCTTTGTAAATGTCAAATGTCGCGTATGCGTCCCCCTCGGGCGTCTGAAATGTGATTTTGTTCGTTTGAACTTTCTTCGACCATTCAAGTTCAAGCGTTGCGGTTTCCCCTTCTGCGTCAACCGTCAATTGACCGGTCCGAATTTTGCGGACGATTTGACGTTTCAACTTTGCGAAGCTGTCCCGGTCGTCCCCGTCCATTTCTTCGGTGTCCGTGTCAATGTCCCAGGTATCACAAAGCCGGGCAAAGTCCGCCTCGGCGGGTTCTTTCCCGATTTTGTATTTTGCCGCGGGGGCCGCGGCGGCTTCCGTCTTCAAGTCTTGACCTTCCATTTTGAAACCCCTTTCTTGATATAACGCCGCGGCAACGGGCGCCCCGTCCCCCAAAGCGGCCAGGGCGGGTTTCAAACTCCCCCGCTAAGACAAAACGGGGAACCCGCTGCCGCGGCGTTCTTTTTACTGTTTTTCCAAACGGCCCGGACCGTTCAACGTGACCGGCGTGGTTGCGTTTTGACTTGACGCGGCAAATTCCCCGGTGATTGCCGCCTCGCCCTGATATGACAGGCCGCTGGCGTATGTAATCACAAGCGGGAAGAAAACCTTCAAGTCCGCCAGGTCTTGCAGGTATTCCTGGTCGCCGCGGGAATCGTCCGTTTCTAGCGCCAGGCCGTCAATCTGCAAGGGAACGCGCGTCTTGATAATCCGCGCGCTTGCGTCCCCGTTCGATTGAACTTCATTTTCCCAACCGCCCAGCTTGCGGTTGGATTCCGCGTCTGCCGCGACGGCAAAATAGCGGCCATCAAGAACGACACTTTCAATACTTCCACCTACTGCGGGCATGGTTCAAACCCCCTTTATGCCGCCGCAACGGTTCCGAAATAGAAACCGAAGTTTAGCGTAATAGAAATGATATTTGCATTCCCGGAAAGCTGAACCGTGACGGCAATATTCAACCGTTTCGGGTTTCCGGAATCAATTTCGGCCTGAATGGTTGCCTTCGCCGCGACCGGGTCCGAAATGATGGCGTTCGCGGCCAGGCTGTCAATCAGGGCCGCAACGGCCGAACGGGCCGCTTTCGGCTGCTTCGCGGCCGGGTTGACGGTTGCCTGGTCGTCCGGGATAAGCGGCGCGCCGTCCCATTCGTCATTCGCAAAAATCAAATCTAGGTTGAAAATGATATTTTGCAGTTTGACAATATCAACCACAAAGCGGTACGCGGGGACCGGATCGCCGGACGGTTTATAAGACGTTATTACGTCCGAAACCGCTACAACGCCGCCGACAATTTTGACGGTTGACGAACCGGCTTTAACCGCGGCCTCGCGCTGCGCGGCGGTCCATTGTTCGGCGTCCGTTCCGGGAACCAGGCCGGTTGCAAGCTGTGACCCGTAATCTTTCGGCGGGTTGGAATCCGCAACGACCGCAATTCGCGCAAGCTGCCGGGCCGCTACAACGAACGGAAGGTTCTTTGAACCCGGTGCAACTAGCTGGCAATTGACGCGGTCCGTGGTGCGCGCGTCTGTGATTGCAACCGCGGTCGAAACGTCCGCTTCGGTGTTTCCGGTAAAGACCACCAGGGGCTTGCGTGTCAGCGCGTCCCATCGGCCTTCGCCAAATGCGGAATAAGTGTCCAGGGCGTCCGTGTCGGCGCTTTCAAGACAATTCAGCGCCATAGTCTGCCAAACGTCCCCGACCTGGTCCAGGGCGTCTTGAACGTCCGGGTTCGTTGCGCCCGCGGTGTCAACGGCAACCGTGAAAGTGATTCCGTTCGCGGGGCCGCGGACTTCGATCTGGATTCCGTTCGCGGAAGCGCCGCCCCATTTGGCGGTTACGTCCACAACGTCCGAACCGGCCGCCGCGGTTACGGGCAAATCCAGGGCCGCGTTTATTGCGGCCGCGATCCGGGCTTCCAGGTCCGTTCCCAGCTCCCCGTCTTCAATCGTGAACGCTTCGGACGGAATTTCGTTGACGTAAACCGCATAAGCGGCCGTTCCGGATTGCGTCCCGCTGGGCGTAATAGTCCATGCCGCGGTCACAGCGCCGGGCGCGTCTTCCATCGGGTATACAATAACGGGGATTGACCCCACGCCGTCCCCCGAAACCGGAAGAAGTTCTTTCACGGCCAAATGGACGGGGGACCCGAACCCGTAAAGGGACCCGGCTTCAAACGCCGAAAAAACCTGGCGTTTGTCCGTTGAATAGGTTGCGGCCGTTGCGCCCTGCCCAACCACCATCAAGTTTTGCGGTAGAATTGCGGCGTTCCCCGCGCGCAAATTCTTAAAAACCGTTTCAATTCCGACGACGCGCGCAACCGCGCCGGGGGAAACTGCCGAAGAAATAGCCATTTTAAACCTCCGTTTTATGCGGTGTAATCATACGCCGCCGAAATTAGAACTTGACCGTCAAGGGCCCGCTTTACATCTATAAAATTAACTTCAAGCGGGTTTCCGGTAAGCTGCGGGGAAAATTCGTTGAACTGTACCCGCAGCGCCATCCGGATTGCGGTTATACGTTGAACCTGGCGGCCGTCTTGCGTCGGTTGGAATTGCGTTATACTTTGCGGCCATCGGATTCCAACCAGGCCCCGAAGTTGTAAATAAGTATTCTTTCCCGCCATCAAAATATTGCGGGAAAGCCGAAGACAGCGCTGCGCCTCAAAGGCGGAAGCCGCGTCCCCGGCAATATGACCGGTCGCCCCGTCGTCTTGGCTTATAGCGTAACCATAATGGTCTAAATTATAGACGGTTTCGCTTGTCTGCCGTTCAACGGGATTTCCCTTCGCCCCCGGAAAATTCGAATTATCCATCCAAATATTGACAATAGGGGTCGGGTCCGGGTCTTCAATTAAAAATTGTTCCCACGGGTCAATCCGTTCGTGATAGACATTCATTTTCCAAAGGGTCGGGTCTTTCCCCGCCGCGGTTGCCAGGGCTTGCTGATTTGCCGATTCGTTCGCAAGAATAGCGGCAATTTGAAGACCGATTAATTCAAAATTATCAGTCTTGTCGATTAACCCTTCAAGCGGGGAATAAGTCATTTATTCTTTGTACCCTTCAAGAATGGAAGTCACAACGCCCAAAGTCCGGTCGGGTCTTGACTCAATGACTTTATACGTTAAAAGGTTTCCGTTTATGTCATTGAACTTATATACCCACGGCTTTGAACTTTCGTCCGGGATTCCCCGGGGGATTCCGTCCAATGCGGAAGCGTAAACCGACGCCAGCCGAAGTGTAACTTTCGCATACCGGCCGGAAACGCTTTGTCCGGTGTCCGGGTCAATCAGTTCCGCAATTTCGCTGGCTACGCCGTAAAGGTCCGCGGTATTTCCCGCGGGGTCCGTGACATTCACAAGCCAGCCGAAACCGCCCGCGTTGTCTTCAAGAGTAAACGCCAGGTCGGCTTCGGCGGCTGTGCGAATGTTTTCCACGGTTTAAGCCGTCCGCGGACGCCCCCGCCCCCGTTTCTTCTTGCGGCGGCCTTCCCCTTCTTCGGGTTCGTCCGCTTCTTCGGATTCGGGTTCGGTTTCTTCCGTTTCGGGTTCCGGATCGGGTTCGGGCGCTGGAGCCGGGGCCGGGGCGGCCGGAGCCGCCGGGGCCTTCGTGTCTTCAATTGCGCCCGCGGTGATAAGCCGCTGCAGATTATCTGCGCCGCCCACCAGGTCCGCGGTCACTTCCGCGCCGGGTCCCAGGACCCCTTTTCCGGTTGCCGAAATTGAACGGCCTTCCTTCACTTTGTAAGCCATGCCAGCCCCCTTTAGGCAGTAATTCCGGTGTCAAGGCAGCCGAACGTGTCAATCGCGGTCGGGATAAACAACGGCCGCGCGCCCGCGCCGACGTGAAGGTTTTCACCATCCGTGGAAACCCAAGCGTTTACGTAAAGGTTCATTCCGTTTGCCGCATTCGAAATGGACGTCGGAAGGTACGGCAAAACGCGGGATTCCGGCGGAACCAGCCGCGGAATTGCGCCGAAAACGGCGTCAAGACGGCCGCCGCTTGACAGAACGACCACTTTGTCCCGGGTCAAAAATTCCGTTTTAGCGGAACCGTCCGCGGGATTATAGCGGCCGCCATAGGTCCAAATGTCAAACGGATAGTTCCCGACTTCAACGTAGCCGCGATATTTGCCGCCCAGGCCGTTCGGACGCATCGGGGAAATAGTCCCCTGATCAATGCGCCGGTTATTGTAATGGGCTTGAACCGTTTCGTCCGCGATAAATACGCGGAAAGCGTCCGCGCCCATCAAAAGAATGTCCGGTTCCTGCAACCCGTCGTCACGGATAACTTCGGCCAAGGCCTCAATGTCCGCCAGCGGGTCCGCGCCGGAAGCGTTCCAGGCCGTCCCGGCATTCGCAAAATGGGTCGCCTTCGGCTGGTAGTCGATGGCGTAACGGACCGTCCCGTTTTCGTCAATCAAGCTAACCGTTCCGGTCTGCAAAACCTGGCTGGCTTGCAGTTCGTTTGCGCGCTGAATTTTTTCTTCCGCCTTGCGGAATACATCAAAGGCGCGCGAAATGGCCGTGGCCTGGAAAGCCGGACTTTCGAACGGGTTCCGTCCCGCGGACCGCTTCAAAAGTTCGAAAGCGTTCAAAACGCCCGCTTCTTTGTAGATGGGCGGAATGAACGATTTGTTCGTGTAAAGGTCTTTCGAATTGCGCCGCCAGCCGGTGGTCAAATCGTCAATGACCACGGCGACTTCTTCGTCCGACCGCTGAATGTCAATTGTCACTTCTTCCGTGTCAAAGAAATTCCGCGGGGGACTCTGAAAGAAAGAAGACAGAAACCGCTGCGGGGCGGCGTTCTGCATATAGGCCGCAATCATGCGGCTGGTGGTTTCGTTGTAAGTCTGCGCCATTTGTCCGGTCCCCCCTTAGGCCTGATTATCCAGAACGGACAGGTCTTTGACGGACAGCGCCGTAATTGAATAATTACGAAGACCGTCAAGAACCGCGGCGTCAACGTTTGAGCCGTCCCCGTCTGCGTCAATAATAAGACGTTCTTTCCGAACCCGGCCGTTTACCAGGGCCCGCATGGCAACGTCGCCTGCTTCGGCTGCCGTAACGTCATAAGTCAAAACGGCCTTCGGAATGCCGTCTTCGTTCGTGGTTCCGCCCTTGACGAACGGGACGAACTTCAACGAAACGGAATCGCGCGCCAGGATAGTCCCGGCGACCACGGTTCCGGCGTCCCCGAAAGTTAAAAGTCCGTCTTCAAAACGAACGTCTTCCAGGATAACGTTTCCCAGGTCCACATTGTCTACGTCAATGTTACTCAATTTCGGCCCCCTTCGGCTTCACGCCTTCAAGTTCTTCGACCAGGGCGGCAATTTCCGCGCCCTTGTCTTCGGCGGCCCCTTCGGCTTCGGAATTCGAAGCGCCCGCGGGAACGTTTTCGCTTTCCCGGGTGTTTTCAGCGGCCCGGTTCATGCCCGCGGCCAAATACTTGGCCGAAAGCGCCTGGGTCATTTCGGACCCGTCCCGGATCGCCGCGTGGGCCGTTTCAATGTCCCCCGAAGCGGTTCCCAGTTCAAGGTGCGCCGAAACGCGATCCCGTTCCTGATTGACCCCTTCGGCAACCGCCGCCGCATACACGTCGGGGTGGTTGGCCTTCAGTTCTGTAAGGTCCATGTTTCCCTCCAAGGATTCCCCGCCATTTTTGGCGGCTTTATTTTTGGGGGTTTGACTTTCGGAAGCGTCCGGCCCTGATTCCGCGATTCCGTCTATCATTCCCCGCTTTACAGCTTCGACCGCCAGGACCGTTGCGCCCTGGCCGAAGTCTGAATTCACTTTTTTTGCTGTGATTTTTTCGCCCGTTGCCGCGCTGCGCCCCTGCGCGATTGCGTCTACAAATAGCGAATGGACGGCGTCAAGTTCTTCCCGAATAACCGCGCGCCCTTCTTCCGTTGCCGCGTCCGGATATTTCTTCGGCGCGGCCGTTGACGTTATATCAATAATTTGTGAAGACACAAAACGGGAAGTCACAACGCCGACCGAACCCGTCAAAGTTGCGGCATTCTTGGCCGTTATTTTGTCCGTCTGGCTTGCGATCCCAAATGCCGCGGAAGTTCCCATTCCGGAAATGCGGGCTTCGGTCGGCTTCTTCGCGGCTGAAACCGCAGCCATTGCGTCAAAAAACAAATCCGAAACAACGCCGCCGGGGCTGTCAATTGCCAGCGTTATGTCTTCGACGTCTTCGTCCGCTTCGGCTTCGGCAACCGCTTGAATAATTTCCGGGTATGTAGTATTTCCGCCGCCGAAAATGTAAGCGAAAAGGGACGGTTTCGGAGTAAGAATCCCGGTCACATTCACAACCGCGGACCGCCCGGACTTTTCAAGAATCCGGGAACCGCCTTCGGCGGCCTGGGTGCGCGCGACAAACGCCGCGGTTTCTTCCGCGGACGGCTGCCAGCCGCTTTCTTCGGCCCGTTCAATGGCTTTTAAAGTTTCCGTTTCAATAAACCAAAACATAACGCCCCCTAATCAGTGGTGCTGTCGGTAATTAAACCTAAATTACCCAAAGCCGTCAATAAACCGGCCAAAGCAACATTTCCACTCCTGGACCCGGTAACCTCCGGTTTTTCGATGGGTGTTTCGCCATAAAATCCCAGCTTATCACCATCGGCACCAAGCATGAGCCCGTCGTCGTCGGTCGCGTCGATCTCTTTCGTGTTTATTTTTATTCCCGGTTCGCAATCAGGTCCAGCCATCAGGTGCCCCCTGTTTATAAATCAGTAATCGCCACTTTTTGGATGGCAACTTGTACCTTCCAGTTTACGTCGTTAGGCGTAGCATCCCCAGTCACATTCAACTGCGCGTCATTCCCGCTAACCGCCAACGCCATGTCAAGTGTGGATGCGGCCGGGATTTTTACCTTAATTCCACCGGTCAATAATACCGCCGCGCCCCCGCGCCGCTTGAACGCGCCAATCAATTCAAACCCAACTGAATCGTCAACGGTCTTATTGATTGCCGACCCTATGGCCTCAATCGTATAGGTAGAGTTATCGTCTAGGGTATGACTCCAAAGTGTGGTGCTGGTTGCATCGGTAGTTTTAACCTCTGCCCGTTCCACCTGCATGTAATTTGTATCCGCAAAACCCTTGGGAACTGCGTGCTCGTCTTTGGTAGGTGTCCCGGTGAACGTAGGCCCATAGGTCACCATGCCGCCTGCCACATTAATTGGCATGTCCTCAACGCCGGCCCCGACTTCGACGGTGCCGCCGGTAACATTCAGGCCCTTGCCGCTGTCGTCACGTGCCTGACTTATCGTCAACGTCCCGCCGGTCACGTCTGCCGCGTAGGTGTTACTTGCCCCCGAAACACTACCGAAGGTGAGCGCACTTAGCTTGCAAGTCCCGCCAGTGACTTTCAGCGCACGGAACGGCGCAGCGGCACCAAGCGCATACAGTGATACGTTATGGCCCGATACGTTTCCGCCGTCCACCTGCAAGCAAGGATTACCGGAAACCCCCTTGACATCCTCCAAACCTACGGTGCTGGCGTCTGTTACCACAATACCGTTACATTGTAGGTTGCTGATATACACGTCCACGCTAGACGAGTTGACAGTAATCACTCCGGCCAGATACGTAACCGCATTGTCCGAAGCGTTACGTACCCAACCTTGGTTCCCCTCAATGAGAATTTTCTGGTTTGCGGTATCAAAGGTATGACTAGCCCCGCTAGTATGGTTGCCAGGCACTAGGTTTATTTTATACGTGCCCGCGCCCAGCCCTTCGATATACGCGCCCGCGTCGGTAAATTCCTGGTATGTGATGCCCGCACGGTCTGGCCGGTTAGGATTTACCATAACCTCGCCGTCAAAACTTTTGGCGATTAGGTCCGCGGCGTCCGCCGCTGTGACCGCATTCGGGCCCCCGGTGTCCAGGCCTTGATCGGTGCCCTGGGTATGTTTCTTTGAAACGGCGTCCGCGGCGTCCGCCGCTGTGACCGCATTCGGGCCCCCGGTGTCCAGGCCTTGATCGGTGCCCTGGGTGTGCTTCTTTGAAACGGCGTCCGCGGCGTCCGCCGCTGTGACCGCATTCGGGCCCCCGGTGTCCAGGCCCTGGTCTGTCCCTTGGGTGTGCTTCTTTGAAACGGCGTCCGCGGCGTCCGCCGCTGTGACCGCATTCGGGCCCCCGGTGTCCAGGCCCTGGTCTGTCCCTTGGGTGTGCTTCTTTGAAACCGCGTCCGCGGCGTCCGCCGCTGTGACCGCATTCGGGCCCCCGGTGTCCAGGCCCTGGTCTGTCCCTTGGGTATGCCGCGCCGCGGAATTCAATTCAACTTCAGCGGCCAGCGCGGTCGCCTCGTCCATTCCGTCCGGAAGACGGCCTTCCCCGGCAAGGGACGCGGCAAGTTTCCAGCCGGTTCCGGTTGCGCGCGCATACGTTGAAACGGCGTCAAGTTGCGCCATCTGCCGCCCGATTTCGTCCGGTCCGGTAAGCCGCCGCGCGGTCGCGTCGTCTTCCGCGTTTCCAATAAGAAGGTCGCCGCTTCCGACCCGCTTGATAATAAACAAAGCGCGGTCGGTTGCAACTTCAACCCATGAAGAAGTCAAATCGTAAACGGTTGTCATTTTTTAGTCTTGCCTTTCCACGGGAATATCCACGACAACGTCCGGGATTCGGCCGCCGCCTTCCGGCGTAACCGCAAGCTGCCAGCCAGTTCCGGTTGCGCGCGCATACGTTGAAACGGCGTCCCCCTGCGAAAACTGCCGCCCGATTTCGTCCGCGCCCGCAAAGGCCCGCGCGCCCGCTTCGGCTTCTTCATTTGCAACGTAAAGCGTCCCGCGTCCGTAACGGTTAATTATAAACAAAGCCGGGCCGGTTGCAATTTCCGCCCAGGTCCCGGTTATATCCACAAGGGTTGTCGCCATTATGCCAGGTCCGCCCTTTCCAATAGTTCAAGCGCCGCGGCTTCCCCCGCGCGGGCCCCGGCTTCTTCCGGGCTTTCTTCGTCTTCGTCCGGTTCGCCGCCGCCGTCCCCGCCCGCGGGGGCGGGGGACGGTGCAGCCGAAAGCGCCCCGCTGGCCTCTTTTAAAAGTTCGTTTTCGGTTTTAAGCCGCTTGACGTTTTTGGAAAATTTCGTTCCGGTCAATTCTTTCGTTGCGCGGTCCCTGGTCATAAACCCTTGTTCAACCATTGCCGTATAGGCTTTGACTTCTTTTTCAAGGTCAATAGACGGCTTTATCGCGCCGGTCCAGTCCGATGCAATCCAAGCGCCGAAAGTGTCAAAGGCGGCCGGGTTCCGCCACGCTTCAAGTAAACCCGGGGCGTCAATCTTTCCCGCTAAAACTTGGCTTAATAGCCACTCCCGGTAAATCGGCTCGGTGAAACTGTCCGCAAAATCAGCGCGGACTCGGTTCAAATATAACTTGAATTCATTCACAGCGCCGCGCGCCGCGGAATAAGACTTTTCAAAGGCAAGGGTCAAAATTTCCGGCGGGATTTCATTCGCCCACGCGATTGCGTGAATTATTGCGGCTTCAAATCCCGGAAAGTTTAAGTCCGTTCCGGACGTTGAAAACGGGACCGGCTCCTCGCCGCTCTGCAATTCTTCAAACGCCAGGCCCGGGATTAAATTTTGAATTTCAAAGACCCGGTCGCCGCCGTCTACCGCGGCCGCGTCTTTCCGGGTCGCGCCCTTCGTGAATGGTTTCGTCCCCGGCTTGTCTTGCGTCTTCTTCACAAAGACCGCAAGAAGCGAATTTATAAGCGCCTTTCGTTGCGCCGCGTCCCGATAACGGTCAAGTTCTTTCAGACTTTGCAGAATCAAAGCCAGGATGGGCATTCCCCGGACATCGTCCAAACGCCGCGGCGTCCCGTAAAGAAGCCACGCGATTCGGCGGCCGGACTTCGGGCCCCGGGCCGGAATGCGTTTGAACGTTTCCCCGTCTTCTACCCAATAGGCAACGTGGCGGCCCTGCCCGTCTATTTCGACCCCGTGTTTTATGTTTCGGCCCTTGACCTTGTCCGGGTCCCACGGGGTCTTGACGCGGCCGCCGGAAATGATTTGAACCTGGGGGACCTTCGCCGCATTATTGAAAACGATATTTATTAAAACGTCCCCCGCGACCAGGGCCTCCCGGCGCGCGGCCCGCTGCAGGGCGAAAAAGGTTTTTTCGCTGTGATAATCACAAAGGGTCGGGGCGTCTGCCCAAATCTGAAAACGGTTTTCAACGTCTTCGGACCAGGCTTCAAGCGGGTCAACCATTTCCCCGGTTTCGGTTTCTTCCGGTTGGATTCCTAAAAGTTCCCCGTTCGGGGTCGCTTCCAATAAAAGGCCGGTGTTTATTTCGTTAGTAAGAAGGCGGGAAATTAGGCCGTGGGCGTAAAGGTTCTCGCGGTCAAGTTGCGCGGACCGCGCGCGTAAAGTGAAATAATCAAGTTCAAAAATCCGCGTTTCCCCGAACCCGCCAGGGAACTTGTCCCCGTTAAAATCTTTCCAAACAACCGGGTCGGAAATAAAGCGCGCGTCCGGCAAATCTGTGACCGCATACGACGGGGGCCCGGCCGGGGCCGGGTCCGAAAAATACGCGCCTAATTTGTCCGCGACGGTTTGAATAAAAGTCAAGGGACCCCCCGAAGGTATTTCACGCCCGAACCCGTCAAACGGGTTTCAAGCGTTGCCAGCCGATTCAACATAGAATCCAGGGCCGCTTCAAGCCGGACCAGGTCCAGCCGCGTTACGGTTTGCACGTCTTGACCGGTGTTTAGGGTGTACTGCGTATGGCCCTTGTTTAAAAGGGCGTCGATTGCGTCTTCATAAGCCGGAATGGCCAATTTGAGCCGGTCAATTCGGGCCTGTAAAAAGGCTTCGTCCATGCCCTGAGTTTACCACCAGGTGGGGCCCCCGTCAACCGTCAAAAAATAATTTTTCTTTTTCGCATAATTCCCAAAATTGCGGCCAGTCCACATAGTCTAAGTTCAAATGGTGTAAACAAGTTTCAACCGCGATCATATCTAGCGCCGCGGCGCAGTAAACGCAAAGGTCCCAGGCTTCATTGTCCGCGCCGCTGGGCCTATACCAAACGAACCCCTGGCGCTTGCCGGTCCGGCTGTCCACCTTTTCCCGTTTCGTTTCCGCGGTCAATTGTTTAAAAAATGCGTCCGGATAATCCTGGGGGAAATTCGGATGGCCCGCGGGCTGGTGACGGACCCCATCCCAATCACGCCGAAGCGCCGCGGCCAGCCGGTCTTTGTAAAGTGAAACCGTAATGTTAAACGCCCGGGTTCCTAGCTTCGAAGTGAATTCCGAAAATTCTTTAAGCGCGGCGGATTTTATGGGAAGGTCCCGGCCCGCTATTGGAAAAACCCCGTCTTCATAGTCCGCACAAAATCTATAAACCAGGTCGGCGTTGTATTGCGAATCAATCAAAGTTAATGCGGGCCGGTACAGCCGCCCGTCGTCCGCTTGAAATGTCTTGTCTTCGATAATTTCCCGGAGCCGTTGCCAAGGTTCCGCGGCCAGGTCTTCACAGTCCCCCTCGAGTTGTTTCCAAAGAACCGAATAAAATCCGCCCCCCGGAACGTACCCATTTATTAACACGTCAAGGTGGGACCGGTGAACGTCAACGGCCCCGGTCAAAACTTGAACCTTCCCGCCCGTTTCTTCCGCGGCTTTCTTGTTCGGGATTTCCCCCGCGCTGTAAATATGCCGCCGATGCATTTGAACCCGTTCAAGTGTCAAAGACTCCCCGCGCATTTCAAACGGCAAACCCAAAACGTTATTGTAAAACTGCTGCAGGGCTTCAAGGGATTTTGCGCGCCCGGCTTGCACGTCCCACGCGTCTAACCATTTGTGAATAATTGCCACCCAGGTCTGCATTCCGACCGGGGAATAAAGCGCGCTTATATGATACGAACGCCGGTCCGGACTTTGCGCCGTTGCCGTTGCGCGCCATTCGCCCCGCGGCAAAAACCAGGCCTTGTCATCATTAACCCATTCGCCCCCGCAAAATTTGCAAATGTACCGAACGGAACTTTCAACCAGGTTCCCGGCTTCGTCCAAATCATACGCCAGGCCGTATGCCGTCCCGTCTTCGTTTTTGCCTTCGAATTTTAAAACTTGTTTTTTCTTACAATGCCGACACGGGACAAAATATTTCCGCTGGTCGCCCTTCAAATATTCCCGGTTTATTCGGCTGGTCTGTGTAATTAGCGGCGTTGACAGCCGCCCGATTTTGCGGGTCGCTTCATAGGCCGCCGTTCTGTCTTCGGCAAGTTTCGCCGGGTCCCCGTCTTTCCCGACCCGATCCGGGAATGCGTCCGTTTCGTCTTGTAACAAAATCTGAATGGACGTTGAACGCAACTTGTCCGCGTTCTGCGCCCCGAACGGAATCAAAAAGCCGCCGCCTTCCCATTCAACTTTGCGGTCCGTCTTGCCCGTCTTCCGCGTGTTTATCATGTCCGCGGATTTAATCAAATGCGAAAGGCCGCTATATTGCAGCATGGGCGTAATATAGGATTCCATTCGCAACTTCGCCAGGCCGTCGTCCGCGGTCAATAACATAACCGGCGCGTTTTTAATGTGGTCAATATAATATCCTATGACATTTTCAAAGATACCCACGGTCGCCAAAACTTGAACGCCCTTCATTAAATCAATTTGACGAATCGGAGAATGGGGGGAGAAACAATCAAGAATTTCCCGAAGGTATGGCGCGACCCCAAATGAATAATACCCGGGCAGCGGCGTTACTTGCGGCGGAAGGTATCTTTTCACTTCCGCCCATTCGGAAGGCAATAATAAAATCAGTTCGTCCGTTAAACCTTCGAAACGTTCCGCCAGCCATTTTTCACAGCTTGCCAAAAAATCCGCGTCAAAATGCGAAGACGCCTGGGGTTTCGGGACCGGGTCCGCGGCCGCCTTCTTCTTCCGCCGCTTCCCCGCTGTCCCCGCCGCCGGACGCGCGGCCGTCTTAGGCATCGCCTAGCAACCGAACGGCCGTGGCCTTGACCGTCTTCAATTGCGCGGCGATCAAGTCCCGCACCAGGGCCTCGGCTTCTTCGACCGGGGTCTTTGACTTTGCCAAACCGTAAACCCGCCGGGCAATTGTCCGCGGCGCGTCTGTCAGTAACCGAAGGTTGCTGTCTTCAATTGACCCGAATATATGGTTCCGGACCATGTCCCGCGGAATTAACCGCCGTTCATTTTCGGCGTTCTTTGTTTGCTTTTCCCTGATTTCTTCCAGGGTCTTGCGCGCGGACAGCCAGCGGGAAAAACTTTCGGCCGTCCCGAATTCCGCCAAAATCTGCCGAAGCGTCAAGTCCAGGTGGGCTTCAATGTCCCGGTTTTTATTGAACGGGGACATTTTCCCCTCGGCGGATTCCGGCCGCCCAACTAAAACCAGCCGCCCGTACGCGCCCCGGGGCCCCGAAACTATCCCGGCCCGTTCCATTGACTGTATCAATTGCCGGGCCTTTTCCGAATTAATTCCTAATATCTGCGCTAAGACTTCCGGCCGCGGCTCCTGGGTTTCAATCACAGCTTGAACCGCCCGTTCGTAAAGTTCCGCGGCCGGGCCCGCCCCCTTGTCCGGGTCCCCCGGCGCAGCTTTTCGGGGCCGTCCCGGTCCAGGGCCCGGCTTCGGTTTGGAATGTTTTTCAAAGTAAGCAACGGCAACGGGGTGGGCCGTGTCTATCTTTCCGGCCGTTACGGCAGCCAAAAGCAAACCCTGGGCGGCCTTCCCGACCGCCTCTTTAGAAACCCCGCATTTTCGGGCAAATTCGGCCTTCGTCAAAAGTTTCGGCGTTGTCATGTTTATTACATTAACATAAAATTTCAAACTTTGACTATAGGTTGACCGTGGGAAATTTTATTTCTTCCGCGCGGCGGAAGCAAAAG
>Ga0272441_10001723_pt1 | contig 46051 bp, 41 predicted proteins | sample SSMProp6N_FD_193582 | JGI IMG/M metagenome (GOLD analysis project Ga0272441, IMG submission 193582) | Marine sediment archaeal communities from Little Sippewissett salt marsh, Falmouth, MA, United States - SSM-Prop-6N | ecosystem: Environmental > Aquatic > Marine > Wetlands > Sediment ... | reverse complement strand
CAAAGATGGACTTTTTATAGTTCAGGTCACTTGCATAGCACCAGATGAAAAAAATGAAGAACTTAAAGGAAGTATCAGGATAAGAAACTCTGAAAACAACAGCGACTACGATGAAATTCCAGTTTCGCTCACCCTGCCAAAAAACAAACCATTCAACTTCGGCGCTAACATATCAAGTTGGCTGCTTGAACATTTTCCAAATGCATTCCCGATACTCAAACATTTAATAGGTATAAATCAGAGAATCAGTAATTAATTGAAATATTGTGTTGAAATGAATTCTTGCCTAGCTATATCTTCAAATTATTGGGATATTACTAGATAGAGACAATAATATTTATGGTATATTTCGATTAATAATCTATATATCCAGGTATGGACATTCAGGGATTATTTAAATTATGATATTGAGATTTACTGCCGAAATTATAGCTTGGCTGGACCGTATTTTTATGTAATTAAAGTTTGATTAAAATAATTATTTTATAATGTAGCTATTATTCTGGTACTGTTTGTAAAATAATCCTTTTATACTAATTTCACAACAATATATCTTATATGAGGCAGGTGACAATAAAAAATATCCTTTTTTGTGGACAGTTTTTAGTATTTGATTATAGAGCTGCTACCCAGATTTACAGTAATTAATGAGGTGAGAATTAATGAAAAAAATCCGTGGTATTTTAGAATTATTACGTCCTTTCACCTTGCTTGCTCCTATTATCGTATCAATTAGTGTAATGTTTGCCAGTCTTGTATATTCTGGTAAAAATGATATTTCTTATTATTCAATTATTTTTACAGTTGTACCTGCAGGTATTTGTTTTGCTTTGCTTAATGGCGCATCAAATGCTTTAAATCAATCAACTGATTTTATTGAAGACAGAATTTCAAAACCTTATAGACCCCTTCCAAAAGGTAAAGTAACTTTAAAAGAAGCAAGAATTTTATCTTTTTTATTATACATAACTGCAATCCTTTTATCACTTATGATTAATGTAACTTTTAGTTTATTTATACTGCTAATTTCATTTTTTTCCATAACATATTCTTTACCACCAAGAATGAAAAAATTCCTTATAATAAATCAAATTTGGGTCGCAATACCTCGAGGATTTCTTGGAATACTTGGATCATGGAGTGTTTTTGGAGACCCGTTTCAAAAATTACCAATTTCTATAGGTTGTATTGCTGCAATTTTTCTATTTGGAGGAACATCTACAAAAGATATTCTTGATGCAGAAGCTGATAAAAAGGCAGGAAATAAAACTTTAATTAATGTATTTGGTATAAGAAAAACAGCTTATATTTCCTTTATTTTTATGATTCTTGCTTTTACTCTAATTACGCCTTTGATTTTAATAGGAATAATTGAATTTTTTCTATTTCCTCTTACCTTTCTTATTGTTTTAAGTTTTCTGATATTTTGGTTAATGATTCACAACCGGAAAAACGAAAGAGGAGAAAATACCCCTTCTTGGACTTTAATGTATGCTACTTATTTTATATATGCATTAAGTTTTGCAATTATTACGATTTGTTTTTCTTGATCAATAATTCTCTAAATTCTATAAATATTGATATTAAAAGTATAAAAACGGATATTATAACCAAGTAAAAGCCATTTGAAAAACCCCAAGTTGCATCGAGTTGTATTGTTTTATCTAATTTAATAGTCAATACACCATTTCCAACGACATCACCTATACTGGCTTGGGTTACTTTTGATGTACCTAAATAAAAAGTTGATAATATTGCTGCTATTAGAATCAATCCAATAATACTAAGTATTAAGGAATAATTTTTTTTATTCAATCTTTTTGAAATAAAACTAGCAAATAACAGAAAACAAATTGTTAATGCAATAATTACGATTTTTTCAAGAAAGTCTACAAATATATCTGGTAATTCTGCAATATCATAACTTGTTCTTTCATTATAAGTTGTTGACTCTGTCATAACTTGTGGAATTAAGAAAATCTCAGTAACCTTCTCAGCATTAAGTTGAACACCTGAACCATATAATGTCCACCAGGGCTGAATCAACGAGATGATTATTAGAGAAATTGCTAATAATTTTAAAAAGGTTACTAATGATATTTTTTTCTTCATAAGTAAAAATAGAATAGCAATGGTGTAACAAATAACAATTCCAAGAATAATTAATGATATTGGTGAGATTAATTCTGTTACTAATTTAATGCTCCTATCATTTGTCAACTCAACTTCTTTAAAACCAATTAACTTATCATTTTTGTATGCATTAATTGTATAAATTGCCGGAGGTAAAGAAAATTCAATTTCATTAGATTCGCATAATTCTTTACCTTCTCTTAAAACAATGAAATGTACCTCTTCGTCAACTATGGGATTTGCTCTTGAATCATATAGTTCAATTGAAATTTCGAATTCTGCTGAAAAAATCATATTTATTAAATCCCCATCCTCAGGGATTTTGATATTTTTTTCATCCAGCAGATTAGCATATGCTATTTGAATTACGTAGTTTCCTCTTGAAAAATTTTCAAAAAAATATCTACCTTGATTTAATTGAATTGAGTTAAATTGAATGTCTAATTGATTATCATTTTTTATTAATTTTGGAGTAATATCTATTCCAGGAGGAAGATTAAATTTATCCACAACTTCCAAAGTTAAATCATACAAATCAATGTCAATATCAAGAGAAATTTTTCTGAATGAATTCTTGACATTTTCATTAAATACTGTTAAATTTTTGTAAATAGCTTTTAATATGTAAGGATTTTTAAGCGAAAAAGGAGCATTTAAAGTGACTTTTCCATCTTTATCTGTTGTTTCTTTATCATATATAAAATTATCATTATCTAATAATAAAACCTTGATTCCTTCAATACAATTTCCTTTTTGATCATTAAATGTTACACGAATAGTTCTTTGCCAGGTACAAAATACATTTACCCGAGTATATTCTTTAATTGATACTTTTTTGGAACCTGTAAAAAACTTTAAGGAGTCGTTTATTTTCCAATATACTTTTATTAAATAATCTCCCTCATAAATATCTGAAAAAATTTTCCGAGCCCCATGTCTAAAAAATATAAATTTTTTTGCCTCCCCTGAATGAATTACTTTATCATCTTGAGTTAGCTCAATCCAAATTACGGGCAAAGTTTTACCTGTTAAATTTAATAATCTTGGATATGAAAATCTAGTACCTCCAAAAAAAGTAAAAACTGTTAAACTATGTTTTTTTTGCTCTTTTTCAAATTCAGCATCTAAAGATAAATATCGATATTTTACAAGTGTTTGATATATTCTTGCTTCTCTACTAACTGCTTTATATCCATCTTTTTCAGAGGTGAACAACTCTGCATCAAACATGATAACCAAATCATCAGGTATTCTAAGATCGTGACTATAGCCTGTTTCAAAAGAGTTTCTTCCAAAATTTATCGATGCGTAATCCACTTCAGCATTTAAAAAATCAAAATATTCTTTTTCAGCAATTTTTATTTGAATACCATCTCTTTCATCAGTGCCATTTTTTACTATATCTTTATTAGATGAAAAAATAACTGAACTTACTTTTCCTTGCTCACCATAACCATATGCAATCCAGGCTTCCTCACCTAAATCAGCATCTTCTTTATAAGATGTAATCCACTCACGTTTTTTTGATTCAGGTTCAAGGTTCATCTTATATGTATTCACTTTATCGTTTTCCCCATAATAGTTTAAAAAGGGGTATATTTCTCCAACATTTAGCATATCAATTACTGGACTCTTTGATTTAAACGAAGCCATCATTCCAAATCGGCCATCAATATTTTCCATACCTCTAACAACTACTGACTCTAGCATTTCATGTTTTATTCTAACACTTAGTCTTTTTTCTTCAGAAGGAGAGTAGTAATATCGATAAACAGCGGTTGTTCGGATATCTCTTTTACTTGATTCGCTCTTTATTCCAACCTCAACCATCAAATTCCCGTTCGTAATGATTTCCTTAGATATGAACAATTGATCTGAAGAGCTTTCATCCTTTTCCCGGTCACCATAATAATAGGAGAATGCGAACGATACTATCTGATCTGAGTCAAGGACGTCAATATTTTTTCTATCTTTTTTTTGTTTTATCACAATTTGAGAAAAATCTCGATTTAACAGATTTCCTTCTTGACCAATACAATAAATATAATAGTTATCTTCTTTAATTCCATAATATTTGGCTTGGATTGAAATTCCTGAGATTGGGGAGAATGAATATGTAGAATCTTCTACTTTAACATGATCAATGTAATTTGGAGCGGGTTTTTTTTCATCATCATAATAAACATAATATTTTTCATTACCAAATGAGAACTCCGGTACAATAAAAATAATATTGCACTCTTGGAGATAATCTTGTTTATTGAATTTTAGATCATATATTTGAGATTCTAGCTCAAACCATTTCTTTCCATCCCAGCAACATGCCCTGATTGATGTTTCATTTTCATTTTTTGTCCAACAGGGATCTTGAAAAATTATTCTCAAATCAATAGGTTGGCTTTTTGCATAAGAATCATTAGTTGAAATTGGTAGATTAATCTCTTGTCTAAACGCCCATTCTTCATCCCAAAATGGTATAGAATTATTAGAAGAAGACACATTATTATTTACAATAGGAGAAATTAATAAAATCGACAATATACTAACTAATATTATTCTTGAAATTTGCATTTTCTATCCTTTTTTAATAATTATAAGGTTGTTAAAATAATATTATATATAATAATATAATAATCTTTTTGATGACTATTTATATAAAAGTATTATTTTAAGCTAGAAATTGAAGAGCACCCATTTCGCCAAATATGATGAGAATAGTAAATCCCAAGGCAAAAAACAGATATTCAAGGTACATAAAAGACCATGCATAAACATTCTCAAGTGTTTTATTTTCACTTTCCTTAAGTAAAAGTAAAAATACAATAAAACTAAATAAGGTAAAGATAGTAAGCGGCAAAAAATAATATTTTAAAAAACCGTATTGTATCAATAAAGGAACTATTGCAAATGGAAGAATCATAAAAGGTAGAGAAATAATCGCTGCTTTTTTTGTTCCAAATGTATTTATTAAAGTCTTAATCCCTGTTTTTTTATCAGCATCACGATCGACTATGTCCTTAGTTGTCATTGCGCCAGTGAAAAACAAGAAAGCAAGAGTACCAATAATTAGCGGTTCTTTTTGAAAAGGATCTCCAAATACGCTCCAAGATGCTAAAATACCAAGAAGCCCCCTCGGAATTGCTATCCAAACTTGATTAATAAATAAAAAACGTTTCATCCTAGGCGGAAGTGAATACATTACAGTAAAAATCATTATTAAAAAAACAAAAATTCCAAACCATATATTTATTGTTACAGCTCTAAGGAGAGCAAACAAGTAGAATAAATATGCAATACTTTGTGCCTCTGCTGGCTCAACAATTCCTCTTGGGATTGGACGATATGGTTTAGAGATCATATCAGATTTGGCATCAGTTGCCTGATTAAGTGCATTTGATGCTGCATTTAAAAAAGTCAATGTAAGACTTGCTTGACCAATTGTAATCCACCAATCAGGAAATTCAGAAAATTTATCATTATAAACTAAGCTTGAAAACATTATAAACATTGAAACAAATAATGGAGCGGCAAGGGTAAAGGGTCTAATTAAATCAAAATACCCTCTAAAACGAACTGACAAAAACTTCGTTTTTACGTAAGGTTCTTTCATTGTTAATTTGATCGACATTCATACCTCGTAAGTGTTGATTGAAGTGATGTATATTACTTTGTTTTAAATACTCTATCAAGATATCAAGACAAATAACTCTACATTTGTAAATTTAAATATTTTACTATTTTTTAGATATGTTTTTATAATAAAATTACTTAAATTATATCGCTGGGAATAATCCATCTAATATCTTTGCTGAATTAATTGCACAATTAAAACCAATACCGGGTGCTTTTACACAATCGCCAATAATGTACAGATTTTCAATAGGCGATTTAATGTCAATTTTTTCATTGTCTATTGTTTTAGCAACTCCATCAAGATGCCAAATAGCTGGATAAATTGCCCAATTCATATTTGAGCGGAAATCTGGAATCAGCTTTTCTAGATTTTCATCAAGTATTTTTCTAAGATTTGTCAAAATTTTTTTATCTTTTGCTTCTTTAGGTGTGCATATTATATAAGATTGAACTAGATGATTTGAAGTTGAAGTGAGTCCTGATTCAGGTAAAGATGCCATAAAATCAATCATTCCAACAACATCATTTCCATCCACCCCAACATCTCTTTCAATAAAGTGAAATGTTTTTCCCAGAACACTATTGTCAATTTTTTTTATTGAATAATATGCACATAAGCTGCCTGTTCCCGTAAGAGATTTTACTTTGTTTACATACTCGTTAGGGAAAGATTTTTCATGGGCAATATTAAATAAATCCTGTACCAATATATTAGAGATAATTTTCTTAAAATTGAATTCTTCACCTTTAGAAATAACGCCTGTTGCAACACCATTATTGATTAAAATCTTATCAACAGGTTTTTCCAGATTTATTTTACCACCATTATTCGTTATATATGATGCTAATTTTGAACTAACTTCACTAAGACCATTCCTTGGATATCCAACAGGTTTTGATCCACTGTATAAATTTTTTAATGCCCGAAATGTTTCACCTGTTGAGATTCTACCCAGATTGTTTACTGTGGTAATTGATCTAGAAAATATTTCTAGAATAAGTTTCATTTTACCTTTACCATACTTGTTTATAGTATCTTTCATAGATACAGAATCAAGGCGCCTCATCGTCTTTTCCCCGGAGAATAATAAACGTAAAATGCTTGGAAGGATTTTAATCCTGTCAAATCTGGATAGAAATGGAAAATCAAATCCTTCCTTTTTAATTAAACCAACAGAAGATTCGAGTATCTGTACATTTTCATCTAGCTCAGATAAAACTCCATTTAAATTTGAAAATACCCCTCCACCTATTGCATGGTACCCAAGATCAAGTTTGTAACCTTTTAACATATTTTTATTAAAAATAGTTTTAATATCAGGTTCAGAAAAGGGGATGTGAAGATTAAATCTTGACAATAATTCAAGATATTTATTTAAGGAAAAAGACGTTAAATCATGAAATGAAAGTGCCCTGCCTCCAATTAATGCTTCTTTTTCAAATATTGTGACTTTATACCTTTTTTTTGTTAAAAGTGCTCCTGCAGTTAACCCACCTATACCTGCCCCAACAATACAAAAATCTGATTGGGATTGATCAACCATTTTACATCCTCGGTTTAAATAATTTTTCACCAACTAAAGGAGTAAATATCATATACCACAATATTGGTAGAAAAATTAAAACCATAGAATATGAAATTCCAATAATAGATACCAACATAATAGGTACTAAAGAGTAACGCAAAAATGATTGTAATCCAATATATTTTCTTATCGTACTTCTATTAAATTTCTTTATAGATAATAATTTAATACTAAAAAAAATCATTCCCAAAGTTGTTAATGCAAGAATTATTATTTGGTATGTAGAATATTCATATCCAAACAAAATAAAAGGACTGAACAATAAAAATGCCGAACACAACCTGATTGTCATTCCAAAGGCTTTGAATTTACTAGGGATAAGAATATTGTCATCCTTTACTTTAACTCCTGATCTTAAGGCAATATTATTTACTCCTCTAATATAATCGTGATCTGAATCTTTTATTCCACCTTCAACTGAATTCATGTGCAATGTTTGATTAAATGTCAGTACAAATATAATCCAAGTCAAAATTGTAGGTTTCCCAAATGAAAATGCTCCAAAGAGGAAAACAAGCCCCATGGATATTGCCACCAGAAAATCGGAGCCAAATATTTTCTTACCATATAAATCGTAAATACTGCCTAATATGCCTGCTAGAAAAATTGACACCGCTGCAGCAAATTTATACTCATCGATAGTTTTCCCTCGCCAAAGTGTAAAAATAAATAGAAATGAAAGAAGAATTAAAAAAACACAAATAGCAACTGCATTTTTTCTTGAAATATCTCCACTAACCAAAGGTTTGCCATGTAAATCTTTGACTAATCTATCAAGTTCAACATCAGCATAGTCATTTAGTATAAATCCATAAATACCTGCAAAAGCACCTATTACAAAAAGGAAAAATAGACTATACAAATCATTTACTCCAACTGTAAGTGCTGCAATTATTGGAGGGGTTGCTAAACCTCCAATTCCAGGTACACGTAGTAACTTAGCATAAGCAATTATCTTGTTCATTGGATTTATGGAAAAAGTTGTTAATATTTGAGTTTTTCTGATGATATTACATTGTTTTTGGTTGAAGTATTGTTCCATGAAGTATAATATTTGACAATACATAACCCAAAGCAGGGAAAAATATTAAAAGACCTGCCCAAAGATTAAGGCTCATTAACATAATAGGTACTAGCATAAAATTTATCATATAATGACTGCCAATGAGTTTTCTAGCTCTATATCTTTCAAAACTTTTCATAGTCAACAACTTATAGGATAAAATAAACATAGAAATTCCAATTATTATTAAGGCAATCCATTGTAAATATTTTAAATTGGAATTTGAAGAAAAACCAGTAATTATAAAAAATGGCAAAAATACAATTAATAAATCAAAGAATTGAATAGAATATGCAAGGGTTTTAAACCCGGTTGAAACTTTTAATTTTCCATTTACAATTCTTACTCCCAATTCAATAGCTAAGGTTTTTGCCCCTTTTTTGAAATCATTCTCAATATCCTTCATTCCGCCTGCAATCATTTGCATATACAATACTTGGATTGAACCAAGAACACAAACAATCCAAGCCAATTGCGTTATATCATTGATATTTTGTACATCGTTTTTACCATAAAAAACCCCATATAAAATCAAAAAGAAAATTCCCAAGGCAACTAAAATATCTGTAACTGGATATTTTTTACTAATCAGATTATAGAAAGTGATAAAAAAGGCAGATATTACAAGTATTACAATAGCAAAATATCTTTGAGTGGTAAAAGCTAGATAAATTGCAAATACAAAAGCGATAATCATCGAAATTAAAGCATAGGTACCAGCTTTTTTTAATGTAATAGTTCCACTAACCAAAGGTCTATCACTTATTTCTTTTGAATATTTATCGATTTTATAGTCAACAATATCATTAAGCACAAATCCAAAGGTGTGACCAAAAAATCCAATTAAAAATAATATTATTAGTATAGGGATATTGTATTGCTCCATCGCAATAGCGCCCATCACAGGTGAAATACCTGTTAAGACAGCGTTGAATGACCGAGCTAATTTTAGATACTCTCTTACCATCATTCTAGAAATCCAGAAGCGAAAATAGAATAAAAAACCATCGATAGACAAATTAAAAAATATTATACCTCTTATTAAAATTACATCTATCAAAGAAGGATTTTTATGATTTTTAATAGAATATTAATAAAGGTAAGTTTCAATAACTTTTCTTAATGATTATAACCAAACAAAAAGAGATTGAGGAACTATTAGATTGTGTCAGTAAAGAGCCTGTTTTCATAATAGGTTGTAGCGAATGTGCAACCTTTTGCCATACTGGAGGAGAGAAAGAAGTATTGGCAATGAAAGATGAGCTTGAAAAGAGAAATATTAAGGTATCTGGATGGGTTATTTTAGATCCTGCTTGTCATCTAAATAATGATAAGCGTCTTCTTAAACCTTATAAAAAGATTATCGATAAATCAAAAAATATACTTGTTTTAGCTTGTGGTAATGGTGTCCAAACTGTTAGGGAGATATTTGACAATAAGAAAATAATCTCTGGTACAGACACATTATTTTTAGGTGAAATAACACGTTTAAACAAATTTGATAGACGATGTAATTTATGTGGAGAGTGTCTGTTAAATCTATTTGGAGGATTTTGTCCAGTTTCACAATGTCCCAAATCAATGCTCAATGGGCCTTGCGGCGGGGTCAAAGAAGGAAAATGTGAAATAAATCCTGATTTAGATTGTGTTTGGAACCGAATATATTTACATTTAAAACAAAATGGTAAACTTCACTTATTACTCGAGATTCAAAAACCAAAAAAATGGTCAAATTCTCTTCAGATGAGGAGGGAAATATAATATGGATTCAACTAGTAATCTAAAAAAAGTTCTCTCTGAAGGAAAATTTGCAATTACAGCAGAAATCGGACCTCCTAAAGGTTCGGACCCTAGTAAAATCATAAATAAAGCAAAGATGGTAAAAGATTATGCAGATGCTTTCAACATCACAGACAATCAAACAGCTGTAGTAAGAATGTCTAGTCTTGCAGGATGTTCAATAATAATTAAAATGAATATGGATCCAATTATGCAGTTAACTTGCCGAGACAGAAATCGAATCGCGCTTCAGAGTGAAATTCTTGGAGCGAATGCAATAGGAGTTAAAAATATGCTTTTATTAACGGGTGATCATCAATCTCTTGGAAATCATCCTAATGCAAAGGGAGTATTTGACATTGATTCACTCCAACTTATCGAAATTGCTAAAAATATGAGAGACCTTGGAGTTTTTCAAAACGGTGAAGAAATTCTTTCAGGACGGCCAAATGTTTTTATTGGTGCTGCAGCAAATCCATTTGCATTTCCTTTGGAATATAGGATTGAGCGTTTAAGAAAAAAAATAACAGCGGGTGCAGATTTTATTCAAACCCAAAGTGTATATAATATTGAAAGATTTAAAGATTGGATTGATGAATTAAGATCCAATGGACTTGATAAAAAAATATACGTCCTTGCCGGAGTCACTCCTCTTAAATCTTCCAAGATGGCTAAACGTATGAAATATTATGTCCCCGGTGTTGATATTCCCGATAGAATTTATAAAAGAATAATAGATGCTAAAGACCCAAGGCAAGAAGGCTTTTCATTAGCTTTGGAAACTCTGTTAGAACTTAAAAAGATAAAAGGTGTTCATGGTGTACATATTACAGCTCTTTTTTGGGAAGAGATTATACCATATTTAGTAAAAAAAGCAGGTTTTATAGATTAAAAATAAAAAAGGTCTAATCTCAATAATTTCTATAGTAAAAATATGTAAAGGAAAATTATATTAGTTAGCAAAATAATATTACCTTTAGGTTATAAATAATTAAAATAAACTGTCATTTAGAACAATCATTATAATTATAAAAATTTCAATTAAATAAAAAAGCAAAGAGATCAGTGAAAATGTTGAGGGTTTTAGGGAGGTTAATTGAAAAAAAACCATGGTTTGTTATCGGTGTTATTTTAATTATCACTATAGGTTTTTCAATATTACTTCCTTCTATAGAATTAAAAACAGATTTCAATGAATTTATGCCTGATGATGAACTAGTTAAAGCTAATAACAGGGTTCTTGAAAATTTTGGGATTAGTCAACTCCCTATGTTTCTTTTAGTTGAAAATCAACAATCGGAGAGTGTTATTTCACCCCAGGCAGTTAGAGACATAAACTATCTTGAAAACGAATTAAAAAAATTACCAAAAGTCAATGGAACGATTGCTATTACAACATTAATAAACCCTATATGTTTAGTAGAATTTGGAAAAACGATTGAGAATTGCTCTGATGATGAATTAGAAATCGCATTACAAGATATTTTAATGGAAGAACAACAAGGAGAAATATTAATTTTCAAAAACTATGATCCTAATGAACAAATTGATTATAAGAGAAAAACATTATTTTCCAAAGGGAAATCAATAGATAGTGCTGATTTAAAAAATTGTTACATTTCAAAAGATGATAGTAATATTACTTTTTCCATCGAAGTCTACGATCTATCGAATTTAAAAAAATCATTAAAACCTTCCCTTTCAAAAGTAAATGTAATGGAATGGTTTATCGATTTTGAAAATCTTATTACACCTGACGAACGTCTTGATATTGGGTATAGAGTTTCTGCTCATATAGAACCAACAAATCCACTATGGGAAATTGGTAGAGGATTGTTAAGAAACTTAAGGGAATTTCTTCGCCTTTTGTTAAAGCGAGAGTTATTCAATTCTTATAAAAAAGAAGCATATCTCTGGATTAGACCTCCAGAACAGACCATGTATTTTCCTATACCTTTAAACACAGGAAATATTACTTTTTATGAAAATACTAATAGAATAAACATCGAAGTTTCTCTTGCAGAATTAGCCGATTATGGTATTGCTCCAAGAATTGGATCTTTTGAACTTCCAGCAAAATTAAGTAATTTCACTGCTGGAGTTAGATATTATCAAACTTCAATTTTCAAACGCCCAGGTGGAAGATTATCTATCAACACATCATTTTTATTAAGCAGATTAGAAAAACTTAGTTCTAAGCCAGTATTAGGAAGTATTACTTCACGAATATTAAAAAAATTTGGCAATATGACCTGGGAGGATTTTGAAGAATTATTTGAGCTAATGGAAAACACTAGTCTTACTCCAGAAAAATTAGCATTACAGGACATTGATAGTTCCTGGATTAATACTGATATTGTTCCAGATTCAGGCGTATCAGATTCAAAATTTTATATTTACCCTTATTTATTTAACGATCTACAGGTATCTTCTTTAGCCCTTTTATCAAAAGATTACGAAATATCAAAGCAACCACATTCCACTCTAATTATATTACAATTGGAGAGAATGTTGGATTACAATGAACTCCTAAAAATAAATAAAATGCTTTTAAAAGAAATAGAACAGTTAGATACAGAAACCGATTATATATCTATTCAAGTAACTGGAGAGAGTGTTATAACAGCACAAATTGATGAGTTAACAACAGAAGCAAATACTATTTTAGGACCATCAATTTTCATAATTATTATAATAATTCTATTTTTAAGTTTTAGAAGATTATCTTATGTTTTTCTTCCAATGATGGCACTTGGGGTATCAACAATATGGCTTTTAGGAACAATGATTCTACTTGGAATTGATTTTAATGTAATAGCAGTTGCATTGATTCCGTTAATATTAGGTCTTGGTGTTGATTACTCTGTTCATCTTTTCCATAACTATCGTACAGAGATAGAAAAAGGTAAAACTCCAGCTGAAGCAATTAAGCAATCAGTGTTAGAAATTGGAACTGCTATGTTTTTAGCATGGTTAACTACATTTATTGCATTTATGTCGTTTTTAAGTTCAAATATAACCCCAATAAGAGATTTTGGAATTTTACTTGCATTAGGGGTAAGCTATACATTTATAACTGCAATTACTTTTTTGGCCGCTTCAAGATATTTATCAGATAGAAAAAAGAAAAATATAAACCATAAGAAAAAAGAATTTTTATCAATTAACAACGTCATGGGTAGAATTTCCTCAACAGTTTTGAATCACCAAAAAAAGGTAATATTGATTATGGTCATACTCTCAATTGTTTTTGCTTCAGGTGCTATCCGACTTGAGCGGGGATTTGATATGGATCAATTTATCCCTCAAGACAACCCTTCTATTGAACTTTTTGATGTAATTGCTGCAGATTTTCCTTATGCAAGCGAATATCAGGAGTATATACTAATCGAAGGTGAAGTTGCTTCTGTAAAAACACTAAAAGGAATTGCCAAATCACAAAAAAATATCCAAGATGATACTTATGTAAGTAAAAATCCTGATGGGAGTATAAAAGTATCTAGTATTTATTCAGTTATTAATGATATAATCAAGAACAATCATTCCTTAATTGAAAGGTTCAATATTGATGAAGAAACAAACATTCCAAGAACAGATAAAGATTTAATTGCATTTTATGATTATTTATATGAGGGAAAATATCTTAACGTAGGTAACTTTGAAGATTTTGATTTTAACTTTAAAAATCTTGGTAGTTTAGAAGTCAAATCGGTTCTATTTAAAAATAATTCTAGATATGAAGCTACTGTAATTCGTATTTATATTGATGCATCATTTCAATTGAGTGGAAATATCGATGAAAATCTTGATACTTTAATGAAGGAATTAAACAACGATATTACTGATTATGGAGAATCAAATGCGATTGCAACAGGCCAATCTTTAATTCAGTATACAATAACCCAATCATTAACAGACAGCCAGATAATTTCCACTGGAATATCTTTGATACTTGCAGCTTTGGTTCTTATTATAACTTATAAAAATCCATTACTTGGAATTATTACAATGATCCCAATTGGGATTACAATTGTATGGATTTTAGGTACAATGTATTACTTAGGATATATATTAGACGTCATGACGGTAACAGTTACCAGTATTACTATAGGAATAGGAATAGATTATGCAATTCATGCAACTGAACGATTCAGATTAATTGCTGATAAAACAGGTGATATAAATAAAGCCTTAAGGGAAACGATTTCACATACGGGGGGGGCTCTTCTTATTGCTGCACTCACTACATCAATAGGATTTGGAGTATTGGTACTAGCTCCAATTCCGCCACAACAGAGGTTCGGAATTATTATCGCAATTACAATTGTTTATTCTTTTCTAATAAGTGTATTAATATTACCTCTATTTCTTGCCAGATGGGCAAAATGGAGAAAAAAACGGAAAGGATACATCATTTCTCCAGGCATTCCCAAAAATCACAATATATAAAATATATTATTTTTTTTAAATAGATAGTAAAGTATCTATATAAAATGTTGATACCTGGAATTGTCAGTAGGGAGAAAAACATGGTAAAAATGAAAAGAATATTAGTAACAGGTGCAGTAGGTCAAATAGGTTCAGAATTAACAATGGAATTACGTAAAAAATATGGTAACGATAATGTGTTGGCCACAGGAAGAAAATCTAAACCTGGAGAAAAATTATTAGAGTCAGGTCCATTTGAATTTATTGATATAACAAATAGAGATACTATAGAAAAAGTGGTTAAAAAATACGACATAGATACTATTTTCAATATGGCTGCAATATTATCTGCAGTTGGTGAAGAAAGACCTTTATTATGTTGGAATGTAAATATAAATGGACTGTATAATATTCTTGAAATAGCACGCGAGTATGAAATGATCCGGGTATTTGTACCAAGTTCAATTGCTGTTTTTGGTCCAGAAACACCTAAAGACAATACGCCTCAAGAAACTATCTTAAAACCTACTACTATGTATGGCGTTACTAAAGTAAGCGGAGAGTTGTTAGGTGATTATTATTTTAAAAGATTTAATCTGGACGTAAGGGGATTAAGATATCCTGGAATTATTAGTAATGAAACTCTCCCTGGTGGGGGAACAACTGATTATGCTGTTGAAATTTTCTATGAGGCAATAAAGAATAAGAAATATACATGTTTTGTTAAGGAAGATACTGTTTTACCAATGATGTATATGCCAGATTGTATTAAAGGTACTGTAGATCTTATGGAAGCAGATATCTCAAAATTAAAACATCATTGTGATTTCAATTTATCATCAATGAGTTTTTCGGCTGGCGAATTAGCTGCAGAAATCAAAAAGCACATACCAAATTTTAAATGTAAATATGAACCGGATTTCAGACAGAAAATTGCAGATTCTTGGCCAAAATCTATCGATGACACAGTTGCTAGAGAGGAATGGGGATGGTTGCCCAAATATGATATATCTTCAATGACAGAAGATATGTTTGAAGTATTAAGCAAAAGATATGAAAAATCTTAATTCCTACATTCAGAAAGGTTTATTTTCCCTAGATATATTCTAATGTATGTGAGGTGTAATTTAATTGGCTGAATTAGAGGAGATAAATCAATATATGAATGGGAATATGGAGAAAATAAGAGAATATTTGGGTGATGAATCTGATTATTTATTGTATCATAATTGTGGAAAGATAAAGAAAGAGTCTTTACATATACCTGGAAGTGATTTTGTTGATAGAGTTTTTTCAGATTCAGATAGATCCAATAGGGTTCTAAGAAATCTAAAATCAATTTTCAATCATGGCAGATTAGCTGGAACTGGATACTTGTCAATCCTACCTGTTGATCAAGGTGTAGAGCATTCTGCTGCAGCATCTTTTGCTCCAAATCCAATGTACTTTGATCCTGAAAATATAGTAAAACTTGCCATGGATGGTGGATGCAATGCTGTTGCATCAACTCTTGGAGTACTTGGTTCTATCTCTAGAAAATATGCACACAAAATCCCATTTATAGTAAAAATCAATCATAACGAACTTTTGACATATCCAAATAATTTCGACCAAATCATGTTTGCAAATGTTGAACAGGCTTGGGACATGGGAGCTGTTGCCATTGGTTGCACTATTTATTTTGGATCTAAAGAATCAAACAGACAAATCCAAGAGGTTAGTCAAGCATTTAATTATGCCCATGAGTTAGGTATGGGTACCATTTTATGGTGTTATCTAAGAAATTCTGCATTTAAAATTAATGGTAAGGATTATCATACATCAGCTGACCTTACAGGTCAAGCAAACCATCTAGGAGTTACTATAGAAGCTGACATTGTTAAACAGAAGCAACCAACAATTAATGGTGGTTATATTGCATTAAATAAAGACGGGATAAAATATGGAAAAATAGATGACAAAGCATATACTGAGTTATGTTCAGATCATCCAATAGATATGACAAGATACCAAATAGCCAATTGTTACATGGGTAGAGTTGGATTAATAAATTCTGGGGGAGCATCTGGAGAAAATGATTTTGCTCAGGCTGTTAGAACTGCAGTAATTAATAAGAGAGCGGGTGGAACTGGGTTAATTTCTGGTAGAAAGGCATTTCAGAAACCATTTGATGAAGGAATAAAATTGCTAAACATCATACAAGATGTGTATCTTTGTAAAGAAATTACTATTGCTTAGATTTTCAAAGGTAATTTATTTCTCCATATTTGTTACTTTGGATATTATAATTAATTATCCACTTGGATTAATTGTAATAAGCAATAAAAATACAAATCCACTTTGTTCTCTCATATTGGATACCTCAGGCATTTCAGCTGTTATTTTTACATTTATTGCCCCAAATCCCAATATCATATTTGAAACGATTTTTGTTTCATCTCCACTAGGAATAATCGAAATTAAACCTGTAGTTCTTTTACCTAGAATTATTAAACCACCATCAATGTCAATGCTCCATTGAATATTATTTATGTCACTTACATCATTATTTTTAATAAATGATTTAACTTTGAATAATCCACCTGAAATTAATTTAACTTCCAGTAGATTTTCTAATATATTGATAATAATTGGATCTGACCATTCACTAGTTGAAGAATAAACATCCTTTGCTTGGACTTTTACATTATAATCTCCTAGCTCACCCCATATATGTGATGCATTAATTTCAGAACCAGATGTATAAGGTCCAAGCCAACCAGTATTGCTATCATCACCCCAATCAAACAAATAATAAACTTGATCTCCATTAGGATCTGTTGTACTAGCGGTAAATGAATATTCTTCCCCTTTGCTGCCACTACTAGGGCCTGATATATCAGGTTTTTTAGGGGGATTGCTAATTATCGGGCCACCAATTGGTATAATAGATAAAGGAATTAGATTTGTTTGTGAGGGAATGCCTAGAGCAGAACGTAGGCCATTTTCATCCAATATCTCATAGATAACATTGGCGCCAAGATTCAAAGCTGTTGCTTCCAAAATAACATTGTGAGTTATTGCCCCAACTTCATAGTACCAAAATCCTTGATATTGAGGTTGCCCAACATTAGTATCTAAAAATGGAATAATTATCCAAGATGCTGAGGTAATTGTAATATTATTATATTCTATGGAATCTCTTATTTGCTCCCTTTTATCACCTTGAGTAATTTCTATAATCGAATGATCACTTGGGGAATATTGAAATACTCCACTATGATTTGCAGCAAAAACCTTGTAAGGATATATGCTTATAGCACTTGGAAGTGTCCGATGTCTTTTATTATTTACATTATCATATAAATACGAATATCCATAAGAACCCCATATTAATTGTGATTGTTCAATTATTGTTAATGGAATATCATCCCATTCATTTGAAATAAGCCTGTTATTGATACTATCCTCTAGACTTATCGAATTGTTAATAACTGATGGAAGGTTTGATTCCGGAAGTGGATCATATGTAAAATCATAAGGAGAAGAAGGGTGGCCGAGTGGCATAATTATTGCTGGTTTTTCATTTGAAGGAATTCCTAGTTCATATAGATCTTCTACATACATTCCAGTAGTAACAGTACCCAAATCTAAAGCATTAGCATCTAAATAGATATTTTGACATATCATTCCCACTTCAGACATTCCTCTCATTTCATCTTCTGCAATATTCATATCCCATACTAAACCAAATTTTATTGGAGAATCATATTGCCCAAGATATAAATAATTACCATTCTTAAACAAAGAAAGAGTATGGTTTTCAGGAATATATTTATAGGTTGCGTCACTCCTAATCACATAAATAATTGTTGAATATTTTTCATCAGGACTGTAAATAGATCTAGTTCCATTTTCGGTATAGCCATATGCAGCCCATAAGATGGTGGATAATTCCTCATCAGATATTGATTCTCCCGTAAATGATCTCACTGACATCCTGCGAGAAATAGACTCTTCAAGAACCATCTCAATTGATAAAGGAGGTGGAAGGGGGTATTGTTCCGTAACTAAACCCTTGGTTATTGAATTAGTATTTCCAAGTATTGGAAAAATAACATTGAAAATCAACAAAATACAAAAAAATGTTATAATTATTTTTTGTTTAATCTAATAACCTCCCATATATCATTTTAAATATAATATTTCCATATACAATATAAACTTAACTATTGTTAAAAAGTGGTTGTCAACTTTAGCACCTCGTAAAGTGATACATAGATACAAAACAGTTCAACCAATTCTGAACTGTTTCAAGTTTCGTATTATGGGGCCAATTTCTATAGAACCGTTTTATCCGATGTTTTAACAGGAAAAACCATTGTTCTATAGGATTACGAAGCCCAAAAGTAATATGTTCCCATTCAACACCTAGACGTTGCAATGCTGGTTTATACCAAGGTCCTCCATCAACCACTATCTTTGGATGATTCGTGCATTTACCCAGAACATGTTTGAGGAAGCTGTACGCTTCAATAGATGCACGACCTTTAGTAACCCATACGCCTAGAATCTCCCAGTTGCTGGTATCTATCGCTGCCCAGACAATATACAATTTTCCGTTGATCTTCAATTTAGTTTCATCAACAGCAACCACTTCTCTGTAACATGTTTCCACAGAGAAAACTGGTTTTGTTTTGTGATACCATCTCCTGATTGCTTCATGACTTATTGGTTCAAAGCTGGAGACCACCGATCTACATTTTCTGAGAGATAATCCATAGTGGTAGAGTAATATTCCTAAGGCTCTGGATTGTATGTTTTTGCGTTTTCTTTCAAAAATCTTTTTAGCTTCTAAAACTTCCATTATATGTGATAGCATCCCATTCATTTTTTATCCCAAAAAAATGTAGATGGGTGCTATCATATTAATTTCTTAAGTTGACAACCACGAATTTCCACCAGTAATTCATATTACTTTGTGATAATTATAAGTATACTTACAAGAAATCCACAAATATTTAAATAGAAACACACGATAAGTAATTCCAGTAATTGAGGATGTACTATACTAATCATTCTGATTCTATCCCTATGGATATTGTAAGAATCGGAGGGAAATTATGGTGGGTGCAAAAAAAGGAGATAGAATAAATATCAAATGCGAAATAAAATTAGAAGATGGTACGCTTTGTTATAAAACTGAAGAAGAGGACACTTTACAATTTACCCTTGGTGAAGACAATTTCTTACCAAAGATTGAATCTGAAATATTAGACATGGAAGCAGGGCAATCAAAGACTATAACGCTGGAACCTGATGAGGCATTTGGACCTTTTATTGATGATTTAGTAATTGAGGCACCTAAAGATGTATTTAAATCAGAAGTAGAATTAGAGGTTGGTTCGAAGGTTAAAATAAATACGCCATCAGGAAAAAATTATTATGGTGTTGTTACAGAACTTACAGAAGAAAATTTAAAATTGAATCTAAATCATCCGCTAGCAGGTAAGAAATTAATAATTGACTTATATTTAGATTCAATAAAAGATGAGGAAGCTGAACCAGAGAAAAAATCATTTTTTAAATTTAGCAAAACAAAGAAGAAACAAAAGAAGAAAGATACTATCAAAACAGCTAACCCATCAGATTCCAAATAGGTTTACTCCAATTTTCTCTAATTTCATCAACTGTTAGTTCAATGACCTTCTGTTTATTATCATTAAATAAGAGTTTAGTATCTGTTGTTTTCCCAATTTTTATGATCGGGACTTTTTGATATTTCATTAGATTTTCAAATTTCTGGCTTTTTTTTGATGTTACTTCTATTATCCATCTTGTGTTTGACTCAGAAAATAGTTTAAAATCTGTTCTTAAGGTGGGGTTTATCTTTGATATATCAACTTCAGCTCCAATATTACCACCAATTGCCATTTCTGAAAGACATACCCCAATTCCTCCTTCACTTATATCATGACAAGACAAAATTAGTTCATTTTTAACAGAGGAAAGAATTGCCTTCATAGATTTTTTTAACATTGTAACATCTGTTTTTGGTACTTTTCCAGCTTTGATACCTATTAAATTATAGTATTCAGAACCTCCTAATTCATATTCAGTTTGTTTTCCAACTATATAAAGAACGTTTCCAATATTTTTTAAATCAGATGTGATACTTTTTCTAATATCATCAACAATACCTATCCCCAATATTACAGGTGTTGGGGGAACAGAAGTTATTTTTGATTCATTGTAAAAACTAACATTTCCTGATATAAATGGCAAAGAAAGAGACCTAGCCATATCCCCAATACCTCTACATGCCTCATAAAATTCTCCCATTCTTTCAGATTTTTCAGGATTTCCAAAATTAAGACAATCAAGTAGCGAGTCAGGATTTGCTCCAACTGAAACGAGGTTTCTACAAACCTCATCAACTGCAGAACATGCCCCTAAATAGGGGTTAATTTCCATAAATTGAGGATTGACATCGGCTGTTATTGCTAAACCTCTAAATGAATCTTCAATTGGCTTAACGATTGATGCATCTCCATGGGTTCCAAATCCTAATTTACCTTGTATGGGTTTAATTACTGTATTTCCCCTCACTTCATGATCATATTGTCTAATAACCCATTCTTTTGAAGCTATATTAAGACTACTAAGCAAATTTTTTAGAGAATTATTTAAATTGGGCATAGAAAAGATTTTTTCTTTAGATTCCTTCACAGTTTGAATATAAAATGGTCGTTTGCAACTATCATATTCAGGCCCACCTGTTAGAAACTCCAAGTCCATGTCAAGGATTTTTTCTCCTTTGTAATATACTCGGATTACCTGATCTCTGATTACTTTTCCAACTGGAACAGCGATGACATCCCATTGTTTACAAATATGAAGAACTTTGTCCACATTCTCTGGTTTTACTACAAACATCATGCGTTCCTGGCTTTCAGAAATCCATATCTCCCATGGATGTAAACCTTCTTCTTTTAGTGGAATATCATCCAAATAAATTTCAGCTCCAAAACCTGCAGAATAAGCAATTTCCCCACATACACAAGACAAACCTCCTCCGCCAAAGTCCTTTAGTCCCTCCAATAATTTCTTTCTATTACACTCAAGAGTGGTGTGTATAACTGGTTCTTTGGTTATAGGATCTCCTACTTGAACAGCAGACCTGCTGCTTTCCTCACTTTCATCTGTTAATTCTGCTGATGCAAAAGTAACACCATGAATTCCATCTCTACCGGTTTTTCCCCCAACGTAAATATAAACGTTACCTGGTGCCTTTGCTCTACTATGAATCATCTCGTCTTTTTTCATTATTCCAATACAGCCAACATTAACAAGACAATTACCGGTATAACCCTCATGAAAATATACTTGGCCAGATAACGTTGGAATGCCTATCCTATTTCCATAGTCATGTATACCGTCAACTACCCCTCTAAAAAGATATCGAGGATGTTTCACGCCTTTTGATAGTTTTTCAAATGGAAGAGTTAAAGGGCCGAAAAATAATGGATCGATAAAAGCAATAGGTTGACTACCCATACAAACTACATCTCTTACTATTCCGCCGATACCAGTTGCTGCCCCACCATACGGTTCAATTGCAGATGGATGATTATGAGATTCTAAAGCGGCACAATAATAGTGATTTTCATCAAATTCTATAACCCCTGCATCTTCACGTGCAATTATCTTTTCTTCATTGACTCCATAAATGTACTGTTTAAGTGGAATTTTTGAAGATTTATAACAACAATGTTCAGACCATGCTTGTCCAAGTGCTTGTAGTTCGATATCTGTGGGATTCCGGTTTTTTGTGATAAAATACTCCTTTATATTTTGCATTTCAGCTCCATTTAAGGCTAACCCCATTTTTTCGCTTATTTCAATTAATTTGTTTTTATTGGCTAAAGCAAGTTCTATCTCATATACATCTATCAAACTGGATTTTCTTTTAAATATGCTGTTTAAATACAATCTAACTCCCCTAAATTTAAAATCGTTCTTTAATTTCTATTTCATAATTATGAATTACTGGATTAATTAATAAACGCTGACACATTTGCTCAACATCTTTTTTAATAGAATTTTTATCTTTTCCATCAATAAGAATATCAAAAATTCTGATGGTTTTTGTTGTTTTAACATTATTAAACCCAAGTAAATGTAGAGCTTTGAGAGTATTTACCCCCTCTGGATCTGATACTCCTTCTTTTAGTGTTATTGTTACCTTTGCTTCAAACATTAAAATCTCCAAGGAAAATCATTTTCAATATTGATTAAATTATCGTTTTTCAAATGTTTTTTAACAACTGCTTAATCTTTATTCTAAACTTGTTAATACTTTGTTCATTTGCAATAGTTAAATCTGCTTTTGAGATAACTTCATTTATTCCCCATCCTAACTCCCTTTTATCTCGCTCTTCTATTGATTTTACATTATTACTATCGTCAATTCTTTTTCTGGATAAAGCACGTTTTTTTCTTAATTCATCAGAAGCGGCAATTGCAATAAGGAGGAAATTTTGACTTAATTTTTTCTTAAATAAATTTATTTCTTCAGTATTTCTTACTCCATCTACTACAATTTTATTGGTAAGATTAAGAGATATTATTTTTTTAATAGTTCTTTTTGCCCATATATCCTTACCGTATTTTTTACGCATAGAGTTAGCAATAAAACCTACATTTTCACCATTTAATTCGAATCCTTGATTTTTTACTTCTTCCCACACCATGTCCCCCATTCTTATAACTGGTAGACCTAAAGATTTAGCAATCTCAACTGCCTCTGATTTTCCAGATAACGGCATACCTGTAAAAGCAATTATTTTCATCGATACACATACTCCAAAAATACTGAGTTAATATAAATATTTTATACTACAATTATGGGTTAGACAATTGCATATTAATATAAAATGCAAACTAGAAATATTTTTAGATTACAAAATATTGTAGTTGCCAAAAATTAAGCGAGGAAAAATTTAATTATGATAGATATTACAAGTTTTTCTACATCAGATTTATACACCTTAATCCTTCTTCCTATTCTTATTTTTACAGCTCGCGTTTGCGATGTAAGTATAGGGACTTTACGTATTGTTTTTATTTCCAAGGGTTTAAAATATCTTGCACCAATCGTTGGCTTTGTAGAAATATTGATCTGGTTGTTAGCTATCAGCCAGATTATGCAGAATTTGAGTAATGTTTACTATTATCTCTTTTATGCTGGTGGATTTGCAATGGGTAATTTTATTGGTATGATAGTTGAAGAAAAATTGTCAATTGGAATAATTGGGGTACGAATTATTACTCGCCAAGATGCAAATAAATTAGTCGATGCTTTACGACAGGAGAAATTTGGGATGACTGTTGTTGATGCTGAAGGGTCCAAAGGAAAAGTAAAAATTATTTTTACAGTTGTTAATCGACAAAACATTCATAGGGTAATAAGTATTGTAAATGCATATAATCCAAGGGCATTTTATTCTATAGAAGACATAAGATATGTCAGTGAAATATTACCTAAACATATGGAACCCTGGTATAAAAGAAATTTAAGATCACTTTATAGTTGGCGGAAGGGAAAGTAAACTTAAAATAATGGTCTTTGAAATTAATTTATATTGTAATTAATATGCGATATTTTTAAATACATAAAATATGCTAATAATATTCTGGTACGTGCCCCTTTCATGTCAAAGGAATTAGAATTGAAAAAGCAATTACCCAACAATATCTCTTCAAATAATGGAGAGTCAAATAAAATCGATGAGAAAAACGATAATATTCTAAATCTTCTAGATGGAGCAAAATCTCAATATCCTCCGATAGCACCAGAACTTGATCTGCAGAGAGTCATTGCTTCAGACAAAACAAGACCTTTAGAAGAAAGATTAGAGGCTTTTGAAGATATAATTGATTCAGAAATTGGCGATACTAATCTTGCACGTGCTAGAAATATTGAACGCGAATTTGGTCTTAGACAAATCTTTTTAAAATTTGAAGGTTCCACACCTACAGGTACTCAAAAAGATCGCATAGCATTTGCACAAGTAATGGATGCATTGCGCAGAGGATATGATACAATTACTGTTGCAACTTGTGGAAATTATGGTGCAGCAATTTCACTTGCTTCATCAATTGCTGGTATTAATTGTGAAATATATATCCCTGAAAATTATCATACCAATCGTATTAAGGAAATTGAAAACAATGGAGCAATAATCGTTAGAGTTCCAGGTGACTATGAAAACGCAGTTATCTTTTCTCAAGATATCGCAGATAAAAAGGAATACTATGACGCAAATGCTGGTGGAGACAACACCATGATTCAACTTAAAGCCTATGGTGAGATTGCATATGAAATTTATGATGATTTGCGTGATGCACCAGCAGCTATTGCAATGCCTGTTTCAAATGGAACAACCCTTGCAGGTATCTACAAAGGATTTGTGAGTTTGTATAGAAGAGGGAAAACATCTAAAATACCTAGAATTGTCGCAGGATCATCCTATGGTAAAAACCCTATCATTCAGGCTTTTTTGAAAAATCTTTCTGCTTGCGAGGATTTACCCCCTGAGAAAATTCATGAAACTGCAGTAAATGAGCCTTTAATTAATTGGCGTTCAATTGATGGAGATTATGCACTCGAAGCAATCCGAGAGTCTAAAGGATGGGCATCCTATTCTAGTGATAAAAACATGTTAATGTTTTCAAAAATGATTAGAGATAAAGAAGGATTAAATGTATTGCCTGCTTCAACTGCGGGTCTTATTGCACTTCTTGACAAACATAAAAAAGAAGGATTAACAAATGATCGATATGTTGTTGTTTTAACAGGGAGAAAGTAAATTGGACCTGTTATTTTTTTAAAATTGTCGGAGAAACCATGGCCTCACATCATGCATTAATTTATGCTGATCACCTTTTTTGTTGCGCAGATGGAAAAACTGCTCATGGATTGGTGAGATATAGTAAACGCTTTGATATTGCCTGTGTTGTTGATTCTACTATTAGAGAAGGAGATGCAGGTGAAATATTAGATGGGATAAAACGGAATATACCACTTTATTCATCATTAGAAAAGGCATTAAATAAATCGAATTTTGATACATTTATCGTTGGTGCTGTATCAGAAGGAGGGGTATTGCCAAAGGGTTATGATAAGGCAGTCATATGGGCGCTAAATCATGGATTGCATGTTGTTTCTGGTCTTCACCAATTTCTTTCAGATGATCAAACTTATACGAATCTTGCTGTGAAAAATAATTGCACTATAACTGATGTAAGAAAAATATTTCGGGACCATAAAAGATTCTATACGGGAGATATAAAAAGTGTTAAATCGAAACGTATTGCTCTCATAGGGACAGATTCTGCTGTTGGAAAACGCACAATTGCTGTTTTGCTTAATGAAGAATTAAAGAATCGAGGGAGAAAATCTGATATGATTTATACTGGTCAAACAGGATGGATGCAAGGCTGGCCACATGGAATCGTCCTGGATGCTATGATTAATGATTTTGTATCTGGTGGTATAGAAGGAGCAATACTAGATTCATGGAAAGACTTGAAACCTGAATTTATGATTATTGAAGGTCAAGGGAGTCTGGTTCATCCATTTTTTCCCGGTGGGTTCGAGATTCTCGCTGCTGGAAGTATTCATTGTTTTTTGCTTGTTGATGCACCTGGGAGACCTCATCTTGATGGTTTTCCTAGTTATCCAATGCCTGATCCAAGAAGGGTAGTAAAAATTGCTGAATTACTTACGGGAAAACCATTGTTGGGTATTGGTATAAACAATGAGAATCTATCATTAAAAGACATTAAAATTCAAAAAGAAAAACTATCAAAAATATTCAATGTTCCAGTGGTTGAACCAATACATGAAGGGGTAAATATTTTGCTTGATGCTATGGAGGATTTTGATGGAAAATGAATCATCGTCATTAGTCTGTTTTTCATCAATTAAACTGGAAGAGCCTAAAATCAAAGACATATCTATAGAATCTGAAATTACATTGTATTCAAATAAAATTAAACAGAAATCATTTACTTTAAGGTTTAAATATCAAGATTTACCTAAAAAAGAACATCTTCCATTTTTTAGACTTGCCAGTATTATGCCTCTGCTTAACTATGGGCTTTTTTCAGATAAAATTAAGTTGAACTTTCCTCTAAGTAAATCGGATTTGAAATTGATAAAAGAATTAAACAGCGTATTTAGTAGAGACATTTTTGTAAATAAAATACTCCGAAGACGAGCTAATTATATTCTTCCAGAATATATCCCTAATAAAACGAAGATTAAATCTTCAAATATGCAGCCAAAATCAAAAATTATACCACTTGAAATAGTCAACGATGACAAATTAAAAATTCAAATTGATACAAACCGATGTGGTATACTCTCCAGTGGTGGAAAAGAAAGTCTTCTTACGTATGGAATTCTTAATGAAATTGGCTGTGAGGTTTTTCCATTTTATGTTAATGAGAGTGGTGGACATTGGAGAACTGCAATTCCAGCTTATCGGTATCATAATAGTGTAAACTCTCGTACAAGACGCGTGTGGACAAATGTTGACCGTTTCTATTTATTTATGTTGGATAATCTTCAATTTATAAGAAAAGACCATAGGAAAATAAGAGCAGACACATATCCAATACGTCTTTGTATTTTCCCCTTCTATATATATTTATTTTTACCTTTATTTATCGACAATAAAATAGGTAATCTTCTTCTCGGAAGTGAATTTGATGACCTGAGATCACAACCTGAATATCTTGGTATAGCTCATTACTATGGAGTATACGACCAGCACCAGGATTTTGATGTATTAATGAATTCTTGGTTTGCAAAAAGAGTACCTGGTTTAAAACAATGGTCAGCAGTTCGAAATATTTCAGGTTTAATTGTTGAAAAAATCTTAGTTAATAGATATCCAGATTTGGCAACACATCAAAGATCTTGTCATTCTTGTCATTTCGAAAATGGGAATATTGTCCCATGCGGAACTTGTTCAAAATGTTTGGGGGTTTTACTTTTTCTATTAGCAAATAAGTTAGATCCAACAACCTTATCCTTTAGAAAAAAGGATATAATTGACTTTCCAAAAAGAGTAAAAGAATCCGCTTTAAGATTAGATCAAGATGAAAAAAATCAATCTCTATATCTTATATATGAAAAAGAAAATATCCCAAAGGTTAAACCAGTGGCACATGTAGAGCAAATACATATCAATAAGAAAACATGTGATTTATCGATTATCCCAAATCACTTGCGTAAAAAATTGTTAAAAATAATTGAACAATATACCCAAGGATTTTGTATTCTTGAAAATGATATTTGGAAACCTATACAAAAAAATGAAGAACTTATTTTAGGTAGTTAACAGTTTTACCATTCGATAAGCTTCATTGCTTCCATATTGCGTATTTTTATAATAACCTTTAAGTAATGTTGTTATTCTAAAACCTGATTTCTGATAAAGTTGTATTGCAGCAGTGTTTCCCACAGATACTTCAAGTCGGATTTTTTTAACTCTTCTATAAGACATTTCTTGTTCAGCATGAATAAGCAATTGTGCTCCAATACCTTTACTACGATGTTGGGGGTGTACATTAATTGTTTCAATACCTGCAACTCCAGTTCCTCTCCTAAACAATACAATAATGCAACCTTGAATAATATCCTGATAATCCTTTATTAGGCAAGTGCTGTTTGCACGAGTAATTAGATATCGAAGTTGATATGGACTATATGCACTGTCAATATGGAAACATTTTCTTTCCAAATCTATAATTCTAGGAAGATCAGTAATAGTTGCTTTTCGAATAACCCCCATATCGTACATGATGTCGGCATATGAATTTGGTTCAAAAAGCTTTGCATGAAGAATTTATGATAATTTTGAAAAAATCTTATTTAAAAAATAATAGAATTTTATATATTGTTTTATTTTTGTTTCAATCCTTCTGCAATAATTAATATACTTCCGAGTTGCATTTGTACTGAATTTCGGATTGGTAATTGATAGAATTTTCCTCTTTCTTGGATATTTTTTCCAAGAGTTTTTATTTCAATGTCGATGGTTTCAATTAGATGGCAAATGTCTGGAGCGCCTCCTTTAATACATATACTTTCTGCAACTCGCCATATTTGACCTAAAGAGTACAAGTCAAATACATCTGCAATAACCTCATGTTCAAATCTTTCAGCCCTTGTAACTTTTTTATCTTCAATAGTCCCAAGTAATTTTTTCTCATGAATTAGTGAACTTTGTACATTTGCCACATGTTTTTCCGCTACATCTAATAAAATAGGATCTGCTAATGATTCATATTTTTTAATCTGATTGATAATTTTTATCAAATATTTAATCCTGTTGTCTTTATGCTGATATCTTTTCTTGAGGATTGTTTTTAAACTCTTTGAGGATTCTTTTTTGTCTTGTAATTTTGAGGATAAATATAATGGTACCTCACAGTTGAAACTGAATCCTCCTATTTGACTTTGGTACCATTCGTCACTGCATGCACCTCGCTTGATGGATGTAATTACATGGGGATCTTCTTTTTTATAATAATTAATATAGTCCTTTAGTCCATACATTTGATAAAAACCTGGGGAAAACATTTTTCCAAAGGGTACATCAGGTGCATTATCTGAAAGTGGAAGCTGGAGACTTGCAGCCAGATTTTTCAGTAGTGGATAAATTTCTGGAAAATCCTTACTTAAATAAAAATACACATTATGAAATCCGCAATGATGGAGATTACAAAGTAAATCTGGTTTTTCTTGCTCCAATACTTGTTTGACTGCAAGAGTTTCAGGTCGCGATTTCGTCCATTCATAATCTTCGTATTTAATTGGAAATGTCCACTCATATTGATCCTCTGTAGGTTCTCTAAAGTTTGATTTAACCAATGCTGCCAGGGAGTTTGGCATATTAAACCAACCTTCATTCAATCGCATTCCTCGGCGCTCAAGAACTGGTATGAAAAGCCACCTCCAACCAAAACATTTTTCCTCTGGATGTGTCGCAAGCCACCGAGCTAAAAAGGTAATTACCAAACTTCCCAGAGGTTCATCACTATGAGGGACACCCATAATTAACGCTGTCTTATCTCCATTCCCGATACTTATCATTATTAAATGTTCGTCATTTAAAGTTATACCAATTTTTTTAAAGTCAACACCTGGAAGTTTGGTAATCAAATTTGTTAGATTGTCAATTTCGTTAACAGTTAGAAAACGACTATATGATGGAATATTCTTGAAAATATTTTCATATTTTTGTTCCAATTACAAATCAACCTCTATTCCCAATCCAGGTTTTTTAGAAGGTATGACAAATCCATCTTCATAAGTTGCACCACCAATAACAATATCATCTTGAAAATCCAAAGCGGAATCTAAGTCCGCATATTGAACGTTTTTATAGGCACAAGCAAAATGTACGCCAGCAGCCATTGCTCCCATTGATTCATTCATACATCCAATCATTACAGGTATTCCTGCTAATTCTGCAAAAGTATTTGCTTTCATTGCATTTGTAATTCCACCAATTTTCATCAATTTAATATTAATCATATCTGCAATTTCCATCTTAACAAGCTTTAAACTATCTCTTAATGTCAAAGCAGTTTCATCAGCCATTATAGGAACAGGGCATTGAGCTGTGACCTCTTTAAGTGCGTAAAGATACTTAGCAGGAGTTGGTTGTTCAAGCATCTCAATATCTGCTCCTAATTTCTCTAAAGTCTCAATTACTCTCAATGCCTTTTCAAGAGAATAGCCTTCATTTGCATCCAAGCGAATTTTTATATGAGAGCCAACTTCGCTTCTAATTGCCAGAACAACATTGATATCCTGGTCAGGATCCATCCCACATTTTACTTTTAGACAATGAAAACCTTGTGAAACATAATCCTTTGCTCTTTTTACCATTACATCAATTGGATTAAGTCCGATTGTAATAGATGTTTCAATTTTGTCTCTATATCCTCCAAGTAGTTGAAATAATGGCATTTCTGCTTTCTTACCTAAAATATCATATAAAGCCATATTAATTCCAGATATCAGTGAAGGATTTCCTTTAATGCTTTCTTCAATAATATCATGAACGTAATGAATACGAGTTGGATCTTTTCCAATCAAGAGATTTTTTACAAAGTTGTTAAAACTCGATGTCACTGTTTCAATTGTCTCGTTGGTAACACTATCTGGTGTTGCGCATCCCCAACCCGTAATGCCTTCATCTGTTTCAATTTTTAAAAAAACATTTTCGCCAACATCAACAGTTTCATTTGCAATTGAAAATGGTTCTTTTAATTTAAGTTCCATTGGAATTGCAGAAACTGATGTTATTTTCATAAGGATGTGATAACACGATGGTTTTAATAATTATTCCAAAACATTAAATCGAAAAACTTACTTTAATAATTCTAAAAATAATTATTTACAGATAAAATCATCCAGTATTTTATTGTTAATTTTCAATTCCTCAATTTTTTTATCTGCTTCTTTAATTCTGCCAAATGATCTACCAATCAAATATACTCCTAATATAATAAGGATACTGCAAATAATCAACAATGGAATAATGAAATGAAGAGAATTGGAAACTTCATAATATTGTGAGGTTGCTATTAGTACAGTAAATACTGAAAGAGGTAGGGTAAAAATTGCAATTGCAGTTCTTAGGACAGCAAGAGATGTTCGTTTTTCTGCTAATAATAAATTTACCAAATTAAAAATTTGAGATGATTCTTGTTTCATTTACTTCTACTCTTAGATTTTCATATTTTTTAAAAACTAATATTAGATAATTCATATTTGTATATTTAAATGATATTAGATGACTTTATATATTTTAAAAAAATAGATTTTCATATAAAAAAATGTAAAAAATGCAGGGGAAGAGATATTGGTTCCAAGTTCAAATCTCTTTTTAAAAAATTTCAATTTTTGATATATTGAGTATTTAAAGGTATGCAGGGGGAGCGATTTGAACGCTCGAAGACCTACGTCACAGGGTCCTAAGCCCTGCCCCTTTGACCGCTCGGGTACCCCTGCTAACTGAAAAAGACTAATATAAATACTACTGAAAAATCTTTTTAAAGAATTAATTGAAATATTTATTATTTACCTTTAATTAATTTTCGTTCCCCGAACTTTGAATAACAATCAGAACAAAATTTCCTTGCAATAAGTGAATGAATGTGTTCTTTTTTTCCTTTTTCCACGTAATAAATTTCACCAGAATTGATTTTGTTTTTACAATTTGTACAAACTGTATTTATTTTAGACTCTTTTTTATCTAAATATCTTTCTATTTCTGTATTTCCCACTTACTCCCCAAATATTCAATTAAATATGACTTAATAATCTTTTCCCATTTTAATATTAGTCAATTTTAACATTGGCACAGATAAAGAAAAATCCATCACCTAATAAGTGACTATGAATAAAATAATTTGGTCCGATAAAACCTTTGAAATCTTGAGGTGTGAATGTTCCTGATAAAGGTCCTAGAAAAATGCGTCCATTTGATCTATGTATAAGAATCAAAACAGGCTGCCAAATTTCTATCCATCCCCAGCCCTTTTTAATATGATAAATATGCATTATTCCTATCATAAGTCCTGAATCTATTTGCTGGTTAGTACTCTCTTTTTTAATCTCATTTAAATTAATTTGAGCAGAAGTTGTAGGAATTATTATAAATATTATAATCATGCAAATACAAATTCCCACTAATTCTCTCATTTATTATTTCCTCCTTTCAAATTCTCATAAATAATTGAGTATTTAAACTTTTGTACTGGATTAACATTGTACAATAATATTGTCGCTTTTTTAAAGATCTGTAAGAAAATTAAACATATACACATTTGAAAAAGTAACATTTAGAACTATATTTAAGTATAAGAACGGCATTCACGAAAGATACTTAGCTCAACCAGGCGGGGGAGCGAGGCTACCCATCATAGCGAGCATTTAAAAAAATGCCTATAAGGGTGGGGTAGTCAGGAAATCCCGACGGGCCCATAACCCGTAGATCAGTGGTTCAAATCCACTCCCCGCTACTATATTTTTTGAAAATATTTTAATAAAATAATTAATCTTACAGTTGTTAGTGAAAATAAATTACGAACAACGATTTTGGGAAATAGATTTTGTTCGCGGAATAGCAATAATCATGATGATTCTATTTCACTTATTATATGATTTGAATTTTTTTAATATTTATAAAATAAATCTCTACTCTGGTTATTTCTTATTATTTGCATATATCGGTGGTACCATCTTTATTTCATTAGTGGGTATTTCTTTATCATTAAGTTACAGCAGAATAAAAAGGACGTTTTCAAAAAAACAAATTCTTTTTAAGAATTTATTGAGAGGATTAAAAATTCTTGGATTAGGAATGATAATAACTTTAGCATCATGGTTATATTTAAAGCAAGGTTTTATTATATTTGGTGTACTGCACTGCATTGGATTATCAATAATATTATCCTATCCTTTTTTAAGACTTCGCTACTTAAATTTATTTTTTGGAATTATTTTGATTTTATGTGGGGTTATACTAAAAAATTATATTTTTAATTTCTATTGGTTAATATGGCTTGGATTTACTCCATATACTTTTTACACTGTTGACTATTACCCATTGTTGCCATGGTTTGGAGCAGTACTTGTAGGCTTATTTTTGGGTAATACTTTTTATCCAAACTATAAAAGGAAAATTATTATCAAAGATTTTTCTAGTATCGCACCATTAAGAATTCTTATATTTTTAGGTAGAAATTCATTAATTATTTATTTATTGCATCAACCAATTTTAATTGGAATTCTCTATCTTTTTCTTTTATAAATAATTAAAAACTTAATCCAATTGGTGGGACTGCCACTCCCTTTCCCTTTTCAATTCTCCCAACAATCTTTACCTCAGTTTCAGAGCTATTCTTTAGTATCTTAATGGCATTTTTCAGATTTTCTTCTGATAAAATAACAGCAAAACCCATTCCCATATTGAATGTTTGGTACATCTCCTTCATGTCAATATTACCATTTTTCTGTATAAATGAGAATATTGGAGGTGATTCCAATGGTTCTTCAATAACAAATTGTACATTCTTATTTAAGCGGATTAGATTCAATAAACCTCCGCCTGTTATATGTGCCAGTCCATTGACCTTATAATTTTTCAATAAATTAACAATTTCTTTTACATAAATTTGTGTAGGGGTAAGTAGTACTTCCCCTATTGTCTTTCCATTGTAAAGTCTATCAGGAAATTGATCTGAATATGAAAATTTATTTTTTTCAATCACCTTTCTTACTAACGAATAACCATTAGAATGAATACCACTACTACCAAGTCCAATTATTATATCTCCTGGACATATACTTTCACCAGTAGTGATATTACTCTTTTTAACATAGGCGAGACAGGTCCCTGCAAGATCAAAACCATTAATTATCTCAGGTAAAGACGCTGTTTCTCCACCAATAATTGAAATATTTGAAAGTTCAGCACCTTTTTCAAGACCTTTACCTATTTCTCTAGTGATTTCTGGTTTAGGGTCGTCTATTGCAAGATAGTCTACAAAAGCTAAAGGCTCAGCACCAACACATATTGCATCATTTACATTCATTGCGATACAATCTATTCCTATGGTATCCCATTTTTTCAATGCGGTGGCGATTTTCACTTTGCTTCCGACACCATCGGTACATAAAACCAATGCATAATCTCCAAATTCTATCATTCCAGCATAATGCCCGCCAAGAGGTTTTCCTATGCCTTTTCTATGTGATTTAATACTTGATAGAATTTCTTTAATTGCTTGTTCTTCTTTTTTTATGTCAACTCCACTTTCGGCATATGTCATTTTCTTCAAAAATATCGCCTCTTTATTAATCTACGAAAACATTATTTTGTGATAAACTTTTTGAGTGAGAACTTTCTTGTAGTTCTTTATGAAAAAGCTTTCAGACATGGGAGAAAGAAAAGCAATAGATATTGTTTCAGCCATTTTTAAAACCAAAGATGTTGCAGTTGGAATAGGGGATGATTGTGCAGCAATAGATATTGGAGAAAAATATTTGCTTATTACAACCGATATGATTTCACAAAGGACACATATTCCAAAACAAATGACTCCTTTTCAAATGGGTTGGTTTGTCGTTGCGATTAATTTAAGTGATATTGCAGCAAAAGGAGGAGTTCCTATAGGTTTAGTTCTATCGTTTGGACTTCCTAAAGATACATCTGAAAAATTTTTGAAACAATTAGCTGAAGGTGCCAATAAGTGTGCAATAGACTTTGACACACATATTATTGGTGGTGATATGAAAGAAACAAGCGAAATCACTCTATGTGGAACTGCATTTGGAACAGTTAAGAAAAAGGAATTTATGTCTAGAAAAGGGATTAAAGCAGACGATATATTAGCTGTAACTGGTAATCTAGGAAAAGCTGGCTTAGGTTATTTTAGTATAAAATTGGAAAGCCATAAAAATGCCCTATCAAAACATCTATTTGAACCAATTCCAAGATTAAAAGAGGGTATAGAACTAGCACAACAAAAATGTATAACTTCATGTATGGATATTTCAGATGGGTTATCATCTTCTTTATATCAACTTCAAAAACTGAATAATGTAGGCTTTGAAGTTGATCTAAAGATGATACCAATATCCAAAGGTTTAATAGGGTTGAAAAAGAAAAATAGAGATATAGACATCTACAAAATTGCTCTAAATTTTGGTGGAGACTATGAACTATTAGTAACAATTCCGGAGATAAAATTTGAGGAAGTTGAAAAAAATTTAAGAAAAATTGGATGTAAATTAATTGCTATTGGCAAAGCAACAAATGAAAATAAAATTATGGTTTTTGACGGCAATGTGAAAGAACCTCTTGAAAATTTAGGATATGAACACTTTAAAAAACATTTATTTTGATTTTTTCTTCGAATTTTAGAAATTATTCAAATGATAACTATGGGTAATAATTGTTACATAAACTTTTTAAGGTAAAAATAACAAGATAATATTACGAATTAAATGGATAAAAGAATCTTACCTGTATTAGTTATGCTTTTGTTACTTATCCCTCTATTCTCTGGTTGTTTAGAGGATGATGATAAGGAGTCTAACAAAAGACCTTCTGTTATTATTAGTTACCCAACCAACAATCAAAAAGTATCAAGTCTGGTAATTGTCAGTGGAACTGCTACTGATCCAAACGGTGAGGAGGATTTGGTTCATATTGAGATAAAAATACAGAATGAAAAATGGATGATAGCTGATGGAACTTCAAAATGGAGTTATGATTGGAATATTTTCGAATTGGAAGATAATTCTTATACAATTTCAGCAAGATCATGGGATGGAAAGGAATATTCAGAGATTCAAACCATTACTATTCAAGTTGAAAAACCGATTATAGTAGAATCAGATTCTCATAAGTGGGCAATTTTTATCATAGCATCCAACTTTCCAGAGGATAATGAAAGTAAACTTGGAAATGGTGGATTATTTCTTGCTGAGGAAATAGCCACATATTTTATTAATACTTATAACTACGCAACTTCAAATATAATCATCTTATTTGACGATGGATGGATAAGAGATGATAATGGTTATGGAGAAAAATTAAGCACCTTACAAGAGAGGATACATGATTATGATATAATCTATGGCAGTGCTACAAAAAATAATGTTGTTAATTCATTAAATTATATTATTGAGGAATCAAATGAATACAGAGATAGTGAGATATTTATATGGATGTTCAATCATGGTTATGGCGATACTAACAATTCATTAACAGGTGGAAAATTATTTGAAAGAAGTCAGCTTTTTTTATGGGACAACCTAATAAGTGATAGAGAACTTGGTGAAATATTAGGAGCGTTAAAATCGACTAAAGTATGTATAATTATTGATGCATGTTTTTGTGGTGGATTTGCCGATAAAACAATTCTTGATTTTCCAACTTCATTGATGCTTAGATCAGGTATTCCTCAATCTGGGAGAATTGTAATTTCTGGATCTAGTAAGTTCAGGAAAGGTTATGCAAACACAGCCTATGGGCCTTTATTTACACTGCTATGGTTTGAAGGCTTGAAAACTGGTAATGCTGATGGATTTAAACCAGGTCTATTTAAAATGGGAAGACCCAGTATACTAAAAATTTTTAAAAATGGAAAAACTTCAGTTGAAGAGGCTTTTTATTATGCAAGATACACCTTAAAAAATGACAAAAATTTTAAAGAATATAACTCAATGCAGCCTCAAATAACTGATAGATATCCTCTAAGAGGTCGACTGCTTAGCCATCAGGAGATGTACATTGGAGAAAATTAATAAACTTTAATTCATTGAAATATTTCTAATGAAAAAAATTGCCAAATTTTGGGATTCTAAAAATGATAATTCCGTACAGTGTTTTCTTTGTCCACACAATTGTAAAATAAACAATGGAAAAAATGGCATATGCGGAGTTAGAGAAAACCAAGATGGTATTCTGTATTCCCTAATTTATGGATCTTGCTCAGCATTGCACGAAGATCCAATTGAAAAAAAACCACTTTATCATTTTTATCCAGGAACAACTGTTTTTTCTTTAGGTTCGGTTGGATGTAATTTTAATTGTGACCATTGTCAAAACTTTGAAATTTCAAGAGCCTTGCCAAAAGATATACCCATGAATGAAATTTCACCAAAAATGGCAGTTGATTTAGCTAAAAAACAATATTGTAGAGGGATTGCTTGGACTTATAATGAACCTACTATTTGGCATGAATACAGTTTTGACACAGCTAGACTTGCAAAGAAAGCAGGACTGTATACTGTTTATGTTACTAATGGTTATATTAATGAAAATCCGCTCAAAGAAATATCTAAATATTTAGATGCTATGAATATTGACGTAAAAGGATTTAGTGATGATTTTTATAAAAAAATATGTAAAGCAAGATTAAAACCAGTGCTAAACACATGCGAAATTGCTAGAGAGTTAGGGATTCATGTTGAAGTAACTTATTTAGTAATACCAGGATTTAATGATTCCTCTAGCGATATTACGAAATTTTGTAAATGGATCGTTGAAAAATTAGGTGAAGATACTGCTGTTCATTTTTCACGTTTTCATCCAGATTATAAAATGAAGGATATTCCATCTACCCCAGTTGAAAAGTTGCTTGAAATATTTAATTCTGCTAAGAACCTAGGAATTTTATATCCATATATAGGTAATGTTCTTAATGGAGAACATGAAAGTACCAAATGTCCTTATTGTGGCAACATAATAATACGACGTTATGGATTTTCTACAGAAGTACTTGGATTAAAAAAAGGGAAATGTAAGAATTGTGATAGAATTATTCCTATAATTTCTGATATGTAAAAAATATTTTTAATTATAAAAACTTATATTTAAAATTATATAATTATATTAAAAAAGGAAAAATTTAATAAATAGGTATACATACTATTAAATATAGAAAGACCAGAGAATAAAAATATATCAATATTTACTATGGTGGTCTAATGATTAACCTAAAAAAGAATGATAAGTTAATAATTATTATAGCGATTATAATTATTATTATATCTGGCATTGGAATTGCAGCATATAATCCTCCAGAAGATGAAGGAAAAGAAAAAACTGTAGATATTCAAAATAATTATTCTGTTGATTGGGATGTAAGATCAGGTTTTAAAACCTATTCAGATTTTGCTGGCAAAAGTTCACCTTATGAAGATACTTTTTCAATAAATATTGGTAATTTAAAAGATATTAAATTCAATCTGACTTGGGTGGACAATTTAAAATTTATATTTGGATTTGGTTCAGATACATTAATTTTGGAGGTTACTACACCAGATGGAGAAGTTTATGAAGAATCAGATAAAAGTGGCAATATTGAAATACCCATAACTGTAAATAGTATGCCATCAAGTGATATAATCGTTGCAAACGATTCATCTGATGCTGGAGAAAAACTCAGAAATGAACCATATTACGATGATAAGTGGATGAATGAAAATTTTAACATCAAAATAAGTGTAAAAATTGGAGAAATAAGAATATTGAGAAAAATTAGAGACAAAGGTAACGATTTTAATTTAGAAGTAACATACGAATATTACAGTGGCACATTGACGGAAATTGAAAATGATAAAACCGGTGACATTGAAGAAACTTCTAACTATTTAATAGAGGAAGATTATACTCCTCCTTATTTATCAATGATAATAGGAACTGGATGTGGTAGGTACATATAAACTAGATTTTGAATCTTAGTATAGCAGCAACTCCGCCAATTCCATCAAATTTTTTCCCAAATTCATGCATTGTGTTTATTATTGTAAATTCACTGTTTGTCAATTTTGCTTGTTTTAATAGTTCTTCGCCATATTTGCTTCTTGTCAATACATCAGAAATAAGTAGCCTCTCTACTGCACCCTTATTCAGGGCATCATTGACTTGATCTATTCCGTAAATAGCAAGCCCATCTTTTTTTATTTCTTCAAATAACTTTTCAATATATTGTGTTTCTAATAATACTCGATTTTCTTTTACTATTTGTTTAATAATACCTGTTTTTATTGCCTCATGTACACCATTCAAACCAGCTTGACCGGTGCCATGATTTACACAATTTTCAAAGAGTTCTGGATCTTTCATTTTACCCTCTTTAACAAAATGTTCTCTTGCAAATCCTGATCCAATAACAACTAAAGGAGACCCTTTTTTCTTATAAGTTTTTAAAACAGAGACTATATTTCCATAATATTCATGTTCAGTTTCTTTACTCTCATACATTTTTCCCGATCTATTTGAATCAATATCTGCAATGAACTGGATACCACTTTGACGCAGAATTGCAATGGTTGCTTTATCTTCATCCATTGATACAAAAACAAGAATAGGTTGCAGACTTTGTTTTACAGCATCGTTAATTCTATCTAATTGATAAGGCTGCCATTGATTTTTTACAATAGTCAATTTATCCATTTTTTCTGATTCAATGTTCAATGTATGATATGAACCTAAATCCTGTGGACCTTCTTCAATTGTACCTTGAATTCTCAATCTATTTGAAAATTCGTGAAAGCCTACTTTTTCTACCCTAATTCCTAACTTCATACGTTTTTTTTCAGTTTTTTTTGATCGAATCTTATCATCTTTCTGTTCTCCAGTTCTAAAAGAGACAGCTCGAATTAAATCTCCTTCATCAATAATGTTATATAAATGCCAAATATCATCAAGATTTTCTGGTGAGAGTTTTATTTCACCTTTTTTCAAGTCTTTGAAAAGCACCTTCACAATTTTCACCTATTTGATTTCAAATCCTGAGGTTTTAACAACACTCACTTCACCAGGTGGTAATACTCGATCTATCTCAGTTGTTGAAACATTAAATATATTTGACAATTTATTAGACAATGTGCTTTTTTTCATTATACCGGGTTTTAAAATTACATATTTATCTGATCTTGCTTTTACAGATATAAGTGGAGCTCCCATAACCTTTTTTACTCCGCCAATCTCAACTATTCCAACAGCAACCTCCATCTCGCATTTTTGGTAATTTCTTTTTCCCCTAATGACAAAAGAGCCTTTTGGCAAAAATTCTCCACTTTGTGGAGTTTTACTAACTTGTTCAGGTAAAACCCAATATACCTGCGCTTCACTAAACTGCTTCCATGCTTTAGAATATGAAGCGGCAAAAATACATGCTTCTTTCAGTGTTTTTTCAGATATAATTATTTTTTTATCCTCAATATTTACATCTTTAATAACACAACTAGGTGCTCCGTGAATATCAGCATGTACATATCTATCACCAGCTTTCAAATATTTATTCACTATTTGTTCATTATCCTTTGCATCTCTACCTGCAATGATTATATTTCCTTCCGTTGAGAGAAACCACCTGAATTTTTCAAACCAGTATGTTTTTTTTATTAGTGTTTCTTTTTCTTCTTTTTTATGAATAATATTTTTTTTAAATTTTGAAATTTGTTTTTCAGTGTTTTTTAATGCTTTTTCTGCTCCTTTAATTTTATCTTGAAGTTTTTTACTCTGATCATATAATTTTTCTGCATTCTCTGTTATTGTTTTGCGAAAATCTAGTTTAATCTCCCACATCTTGTTTTTTTCATCATTTAATATAACAATCAGCTCATTATGGGTAGGATCGAAACTCTTCACTATATCGTTGAGATTAATTTCCTTAATCTTCTCTTTTTTATTCTTTAGTTTTAATACGTTAGTTACATCATTTAAAATATTTTCACATACTTGAAAATTTAAATACAAAACATCCGCTTGAGATTTTTTTTGGTATATTTTATTTTTATATTCTTCAATAGTTTGTCTTTGCTTATTAATCTGTCTTTGAAATTTCTTTAGTTTATCGTCAAAATATCTTTCTTCTTTGTTGATTTTTTTGGGAATTTCTATAAACTGTTGAAGACCTCTACTGAAACTATCTATTTCCTCTAAATCATATTCAGAATAACTTCTAAATGGAAAAGGTAAGATATCGATTATCCTTTCTTCTTTTTTTATATAAGTAGGTTGAATTTTATTATCAATAAAAAAATTTAGAAAATCTTTTAGTATAGAATAAATGTATCTTAAAGTGTCATGATCTAATTCTGAAATTTTTGTATTTTTATCAACATTTGCTCTAAAACATATTTCTTCAGAATAAGTCCCGCCTAAATTCATACGCGAAGCCAATGTTCTAACAATATCCTTGTCGCTTAATTTCAACAAATCTAAAAAATCATTCTCATTTATTCCAAATGGGTTGACTTGGGATGGAGGCGTAACGTAAATTTCATGAGCCTTTAATGTTCTATGAGCCCATGTCTGCACATATAACGGAAGGATAATTTTTCCGTCAGGGTTTAAAAGAATTATATTGCCATTAGTAAATAATTCAAAAACAAGGGCATATTCTCCCTCCTTTTTTAAAATATTAATTTTAATTATCCTATCAAATTCGAGTTGTGTTATTTTGCTAATTGTTCCATTAATCAAATATTTTCTAAGTGTCATTGCGAAAGTTGATGGATTTTGAGGAGTGGAAAATTTTTTTTGTGTAATGCAAAAAATTTCACCATTTCTTGCATATATGTTTTCTTTTTGGCTTCTCTTTTTATTATTAATCCTAATGAGAATCTCGTTTCGAGAAATTTGATATACTTTATCTATATAACTTCCCACTAGCTCTTGAATTTCTGAAACAATTACATAGATGTCCAATGATGTTAAACTTCGATTCATATCCCAAAAACATATATAATCAAACATTAAAAAAGGGATAGTATAATAACGGACCTAATTTATATATTTAACAATTTATTTTAAAGAAAGATTTATATCTAATAAAAAATAATCTAAAATAGGTAATTAAGATGAAAAATACAGTAATTTCTTTAATTTTGTTTTGCATTATTTTGTTATCAATTATAATGTATTTGCCAGAAGCACAATCAGGGTCCGATATTCAATCTACAGAAATTTATAATGATACAATTGTCGAGATGTTCCAGCAGATTGACGACCATTTAGTACACTATTATCACAATAATCTAATGAATTTTGGCCCACGTTATACCGGGTCAATCAACTGTTCGTTAGCTGGAGATTATATTTATAGTGAATTCAAAAAAATGGGACTGGATGTTAAATTTCATGAATGGGAATATGATGGATATTTATCAAGAAATGTTGTTGCAACGAAAAATGGGGTTGAGGTAAATAGTAATGCAATTTTTATTATGAGCGCACATTATGATTGTACCCCTGGCTCTCTTGGTGCGGATGATGATGCTTCGGGGGTTGCAGCTGTACTAGCTGCTGCAAAAATTATGAGCGAATATTCTTTTAACCATACTATCCGCTTTATAGCATTTAGTGGTGAGGAAGTTGGCACTTACGGCAGTTTTTGCTATGCTAGAGATGCATACAAAAATGGTGACAATATTGTAGGTGTAATTAATATTGATATGATAGGTTATGCTGATACAAAAGATGGTGGCAAAATTATCCGCTTTCATTCACCTGAAAGATCAATGTGGATATCAGAATATTCAATAACAATCGGCGAGAAATATATGGATTTGATTGATTTAATGGTTGAAACACGTCCAAATTATATTGGCGCCGATCATCAAGCTTTTATTGATTATGGATATGATGGAGTATGGATTGCCCATCACGATGGATATCCTTGGGCTAATTCTCCCGAAGATACTCCAGATCATATTAACTGGACATATTTAGTTAAAGCATCTAAACTACTACTAGCTATTGTAGCAGAATTTGCGATAAAGCCAATTGATGTGCAAATTGTCCTTAAAACTCCTTTAGAAGGACAGGGTTATTTTTTTAATCGCCCCATTACCTCATTAGCTTGTGGAAAAGGTTGGTTTTGGGGCATAAGAGGAATTACTATAATTTTTGGTAGAGCAATTGCTAGCGCTGATGTGCTTGGTAATGAGAATATTGAATATGTGGTTTTTTGTTTAAATGGTAATTTTCTTTATTTTGATTCAACTCCGCCCTATGAATGGAAGCTTCAGGGGAAACATAGTCCTATTTTAGGAAAATATAATTTAAAAGTATATGCATATACATCTACAAAAAAATTTGTAACAGATGAAATGGATATTATTATTTACTCTTTATCTTGTCAATATGGTTTGTGGTAGTTTAAAAAAATAGATTTATTTTTCATATATGAAGGAGGTACCTCAAAAAAGAGAGACAGGATGCAGAGGATGTATTGAGGTACCTCATTTTTGGAGGAATTATTTTGATAAGTTATGTAATAGAATCGTTAATATTATAGAAAGGAGGAAAATATCCTAGATTGTATTTTTGGATCTTATTCCTCCAACATCTATTTTGCTCATATTTTTCTGAGTCAATAAAATGTTTCTTCATTTTATCCCTTCACCACTCTTAATTTCATTTATGTTAGTGCAGGTCTAAATAAATTCGTCTATATATAAAACTTTTGGTCTTTGCATGGCATAACTGATTATCAAAAACGTAATGCATATATACTGTTTTTTAGATTTACTAATGTGGAATCTTATCAAACTGAATTAGCGACTGTAAAAAATATTCTTAAAGAGAATCCAAGAGGAATGACGATATCGGATATTTCAAGAAAAATAAAAATTAATAGAAACTCAGTAGCTAAATATTTAGACATACTTTTAGTATCTGGTCATGCAGAATTGGTTGCTTTTGGACCTGCTAAAGTTTTTTTTCCATCAAAAAGAGTTCCAATATCCACTATTTTGAACTTTATATCAGATATAATTATTGTAATAGATAAGGATTTAAAAATTGTCCAAGTAAATAAAAATTTCCTTAGTATTTCAGATTTACAAATAGAATATGTTATTGGAAGTAAAATAAATAATTTATTTAAAATATTTTTAAAAATTCCAGATTTAATACCCAATATTAAAAACGCATTGAATGGTAAAGAATCAACAATTGCAACAAGTATTAAAAACAAGGAAGAAGAACTTCATTTTGAAATAAAACATATCCCTATAACCTTAGATAATGGAGAACCTGGAGTAGGATTAATTATTGAAGATGTTACAAGACAAATAATTGCTGAAAAAAAATTTTTAAATTTATTAACTGAGTGGAATACAACATTTAATTTAGTTGCTGAAATGATTTCAATTCATGACAATGATCTTAATATTATTAAAATAAACAAGGCTTTTGCCGATTTTTTACACAATACGCCTGAAGAATTAATTGGAAAGAAATGTTATGAAGTGATTCACGGTATAAACAAACCATCTAAGAAGTGTGCTTGTATGCAAATAAAATTAGTTAAAAAACCAGTAACAATAAAATTCTATGAACCTTTCTTAGATAAAAATATTGAAGTTACATCATTTCCTATTGCTGATGAAAACGGGGAGATCACCTGTTCTATAAACGTGTTTAAAGATAAATCAAAATAAATAAAAGAATCATAGTAATGAAATAATTCGAACAGTGACAATTACTATTAATGTTAAAATTGAATTTGTCTTTAAATCAAATAGTCTAATCCATTCTAATATTGCAATTATTATATAGGACAAAACAAGAATTAAAACAAATTGAAGAATAATTATTCCAATTGAATTTACTAAATTGATATTGGATGAGTTATATAACTTTATAACCTCATACCAAATTGTTGAAAAATAGGCCAATACACCTATAGTTATTTGTGCCTTTGCTAAATCTCTCACAAATATATGTCAGTATTTTTTTCTATATAAAACTTTTTAAGGGGTTGTCTACAATTGAATAAATTTAAATGCTTTTTTTATCTATAGAATATGAATTATTTTATACTATAAAATGTTTGTCTAAATGATTTATTTTAGAGCTAGATTTTTACAAAAAAATAACTCTTTTACTTTAAAATCAAATAAAAATTTATAAGGTCGGTTTTAACACTTATATTATGGGTAGAAAAATAGATTTCTTTGGCTCGCGAGAGCACAGTCCGTAACTCCTGCCTTGATTAAGGAATAGGATGGGTTTGCTCTTTCCCATCCTAACTCCTATGTTTTGAGAATCGTTTAGATACTATGCATCAACTGTACAAAGCTATTCCACATATCAACTAATGCTTGTGGATTTGTTATCAGGAGCCAAGTTATAGCAGATATCGCCACCATGAAAACCACAATTGCAGTTGTTTTTAAAAAACCAAATCTAACGGATTGTAACGGTAGTCGGGTTCCATTGGAATAATTATTAATGATGTTTTGATAAATCGGTTTATATTCGCTCTTTGTCCTGTTCTCCATTGATTGTGCTGATTGTTCTTTCTTTCTAAATAAATTGCTAATGTCACTAGCCAGAGTCTCCAAACCTCGCTGGACTCTTTCTTCTGTTGTTTCGCGCATTCAATCCTCTTCCACTGAAACAAAACTCACAATATTTTCATCAGCATCATCGTACAAAACAATATCAATATCCTGGTCTCTGATACTATTTAGCCAATTGGGGATTTGCTTTAACAATTCCCTCGCCTGTTTCTTGTTGATGATAACTCTCATTTTTGCATCTCCAGGAATTTTTTTAGAAGTTGCACTTTTACAATTTCAACTATCGCAATTGTCATTGCTAATTCTGGCAAATCCATTGATTCAATCTTGAAGTTCATGCCACATTCTTTTGGATTGTTGAAATTCTGGAATTTGTAAATCCTCACCACATCTTCTTGAATATCATATGCACACATAGAATCACAATTGCTGAACAATAATCTGGTCGCCACTGATTGTATATCCTTGAGATTTTGCCCATTTCCTAACTGCTGGTCCCATTTCGCCTATTTTTACTTTTATGCC
>Ga0272441_10001721_pt1 | contig 46058 bp, 60 predicted proteins | sample SSMProp6N_FD_193582 | JGI IMG/M metagenome (GOLD analysis project Ga0272441, IMG submission 193582) | Marine sediment archaeal communities from Little Sippewissett salt marsh, Falmouth, MA, United States - SSM-Prop-6N | ecosystem: Environmental > Aquatic > Marine > Wetlands > Sediment ... | reverse complement strand
TATTAACAGAACTCGGCTTTGCCAATGAGGACGATCTTTGTCTTTATGAATGCAGAGAGTGTGGTTTTCGGCAGCTAACCCGCATTATAGATTGGTATTCTTGCTTAAAGTGCGGGATGGACGACAATCCGGGTATTGCTGATTACTTAAATCGCGACATTCCTTTTATAGAGGTTAGGAACGAAATTTCTCGATATGATAAGCGAATAAGCCCGCCTGAGTACCTTTACAGAGAGTATTAAATAAAAAAAATAAGCCGGGGTTTCTCCCGGCTATCTCAACAACTCTTTCAACTTCCGGGGTGTCAACGTCTCCCCCGTTGCCTCCTGATAGGCTCTGAGAGCCTCAGAAAGCATTTCTACCGGGCTTTTTTCACTCTCTAATGGTTCTTGCACCCCCTCTTTCTTTTTGGCCTTTTTACCGCTTGATATGGCCTCGCCTGCCATCAGCGCCCGCAGCTTTTCAGGATCCCGAAGTATCGCCATAATCCGCGCGGCGCTGGCGGGACTTACCCCCATGTGATCCACTATATATTGCTTTTTATTTTTTGCTGCTGTATACACCGCGTCTCTTTGCAGTAATTCCACCCGGTCGCGCTGTGACAAGTTCCTGCGGTGGTACTGTGTCCTGTCCATGTACGCCTTGACGTCCTCTATAGACGCGAAGCTCTCGAATATGGCTGGAGCGTAGCTTATCCCGGCGCGCCTTGCAGCCTCCCGGCGGGTGTGACCGTCTACTAAATACCCGGTCTCCTCCCAGATAATAAGTGGGTGCTTTTTATCAAAGCCCCTTTTTTCCATCGATTTCCTAAGGTTTTCAATCGTGGTCTCATCCCGTTTGAAGTGCTTGTCAAGCTCGGGGTGTACTTTTACAAGTTTTATGTCTATGAGTTCAGTTTTCATTTTTCAACACCTCTTCAATAGTTTTTCCGGTTGCTTTTTCGATAGTCTTCAAGATTTCTTGATTAACTTCTTTTTTCCAGCTTTTAGCTTCTTGATTATCCGCCCCGGCTTTCTCGGTTAACGAATTACAGATGTTCACCCATTCTTTTTGTGTTTTTATAGCGTTAATCAAGCAATCAAGCATTTCTGGCGCTGTTGTCATTAAGCGGGCGTCCGATTCATTGACTACATGAGTCGATACGTATTCGTAATCGTCATCATTCGGCCCATACCACTCTATGATCTTGTAAGCATTCCATTCGGGGTCCGTCGGGTCTATCTGTTTGTATTGCCAAATTTTCATCTTTCCGTATTCTCCTTTGCGCTTTGTAGTCTCTCTTGCTTTTGTTTGTACCAATCCTTTCGTTTTTTAAGTATCGCCTCTTTATTCTCACGATAATACGTTCGATGATAGGCAGATACCTTTTGCGGGTTTCTGGGGTGCTCTTTTCGATGTTTTTTCTCATACGCCCGCCGGCACTCTTTACAATGTGACGTATACCCGTCTTTATACGCGGCGTTTTTGTAAAAATCTAACAGGCATTTTGCCCGGCGGCAATTTGTGCATGTTTTCGTTTGTACGGGTGTGTCATTCATTTTTTACCCTCCTGATAGTTTAATTTTAATCATTTTCGCTTGTTTTGGTATCATTTGAGACCAATTTTTCGCTTAAAGCGCCGAAAAAGTTCACTTTTCCGCTTTCCTCTTTTTTATTAATCCTTTAAATATATGCGCGATGACATCGACAGTCCAGCCGTTACCCAAGCATTTATACCGTTGAGTATTACTGACGCCCGCTGTAAAATTATCGGGCAAGGTCTGCAGCCGTTCGCATTCTATAAGCGTTAGGTATCTATACTCTATATCTTTTATGCATTGTCTTTTTACTTTCTTGTTTACTATAACATTGTCTTTCTGTACAGTAGTAATACAATTTGATTTATTATCGTTTCTACATTCGATATATTGAACTATTGGGATACGTTTATTATAATCACTTCTTTTACCATCTTCATTTATACGGCGGCCCCGCATAGCTCCAAAAAACCCCGGTGTTTCCAACAAATCAATAGCGTTTATATTTTTATCGTCTGGCGGTGTAACTCCATTTATATTTGTCCAGTAATACCTTTTTCTATCTTGACCACTTACCACTCTTGAATTTATAAATATAGGTTCGACGCCAAACAAATTATTTACATACTGTAAAAACTCTTTTTTCATTTCCACGTTTTCAAATAAAAATTTTACTTTCGGATTATGCTTTTTTATTTCTTGCCATATATCTATCAAGTCGTGGACTAACGCGCCCCGGGGGTCGTTGTCGCCTTTTTGTTTCCCCGCAACCGACCACGCTTGACACGGGAAACCGGCAAGTAGTAAATCAATACTACTAAAATCTATATTCCAGTTTTTCCAGTCAGTTACAGACCCGAGTTGTATAATATCCGGCCAGTTTTTAGAACTGACCTGCATAGCATATTTATCAATCTCACTCGCGTAGTATTTATCGACTTTTATACCGGCCCTGTCAAGCGCCAGACGCCCGCAGCTTATCCCATCAAATAAACTAAGTACATTCATTTTTTACGCTTCCTTTATTCTTTTTTCAGCTATATCAAAATATTCCTTTACTTTTTCGATACCAATAAAATTTCTATTGTTTAATATTGCCATTTTCCCAGTAGTCCCGCTACCCATAAATGGATCGAAAACCGTGTCATTTTCGTTCGACCAGCTTATTATATGATCGTTTGCTAATTGTTCTGGAAAAATGGCAGGATGTTTAAAAGCTTCTCTGTCTTTTGTAGTAAGTCCGCCGCCGGTTTTGTACTTCCAGATATTACCCTTTATCTTTTCATTTTTAACTCTTTTTCCCGTGCCTTTTTTTGATCTTATCGCGGAGTTTTCTCTCCTGCTGCCTTTTTTCGTTTCTGGCCTATCTGTCGACGACCCAGCATAGATACAAGGTATTTTAAAAGGGTTAAAAGCATTAGGCTTTCCTTTACTAAATATAAACATGTATTCAAATTTTTGTTCATATCTGTTATGCGTCAAGGGAGGCTTATTACTTTCATATATCATAGTATCATGTAAATTAAAACCGACATCTTTAAAATATAAAGCTTGTTTAAAGCTATTACCCGTCTCACTACCTTTTATTGTAGCGTCTCCAACAACCCATACAACGACACCCCCCTGTTTTGTAACTTTATACAGCAACTCAATAACTCTTTTCCATATATCTTCATTCCACGTTAAACTGTTTTTATACGTCCTTAAATTGTCATACGGGGGGCTGGTTACCGTTAAGTCTATACTTTCAGGTCTCATTTTAGACATCAGCTCTATACAATCGCCGTATTGTAAATCAATTTTATTCTTCATTTTTCGCATTCCTCCATCATTTGCGCAATTGTCCTGTCAGCCTTGTACCTTACTACACGCCTCATATTATCATCAATCAAATAAAATTGGAGCAGCACTAAAAGGCAATCCGCCGACTCTTCCGTTATGTTCTGATAATTTGTTGTGCCAAGTGCTTGGTGCAGCTCTTGAATTTCTTCAATAAATTTATTATGCTGATGAATAGGTCCATAATGACGCATTATATCAATTGCCTTTTCTGCAATCTCTTGTATTTCCATCTTTCACACCTCCTTTTTAAAAGATTTTGTTTCTACTTCGTTCCAGTTTCCTGCGTATGTCTTTTGCAGCACTCTACCGTAATTAGTAAGCGCGGTTATCATAACACTGTATTTTATAACAACCCCCTGTCCGTTTACTTCTTCTGGAGTTAAATCTGTCTGTATCTGTATTATTTTTTCCATCTTTTACGCCTCCCCTTTAAACCGAGTATCTCTTAAACTTTTTTGTATAACATCTCGCTTTCTGTCAAGCAGTCGCATAATATATGCGTCTATCCCGTCTTTAAAATAAAACATTTTTGCAACTACTAACCCCTTTTGACCTGTCCTATTAAACCGGGCGATAACTTGATCAACTTCCGCGGGCGTATACGGTAACTCAACAAAAATAACCAACCGCCCCTCTGTGAGATTAACGCCCTCTTTAAGCGCCCCAATAGTCGGCAGTAATATATCAATTTCACCCGCTTGATATTTTTTGACGATACTCGCCCGGCACTTCGGGCGCTGCGCGCCGTTTACTATAGCAATGTTTGCCCCCTTGCACCGTCTGTCAAGCTCGGTAAACAGCGCCTCTTGAACTGCTTTATGCCAGCAGTAGACGACAGGTCGTAAACCACATTCATAGGCGTCAATTATTGCCGGTAGTAGGAGCGGGATTTTATGCAGCGCCGTTTGTGTCCGGAGTGCCGCAAATTCACAAGCCGCCGGGGTGTTGCTGTCTTGCCCCTTTAGGATGTCCTCAACTTCTATGCTGTACCGCTGTAAAAAGTCATTTTCCTCTTTCATGAACTTCTTTAATTTTGACCCCTTAAGCTGTAAAGGAATCCGCGCCGGAATAACCTCTTTTATGCCTGGAATTTCTGAGCGGCGAAGCATGACACTTGATAATAGCTTGTGTAACTGCTTTTCATTTTTTACGCCGACAGGTTTAACCCCATACGGCGAGTACTGTAAAAATCCCGCAAACGCTGCCAAGAATGCCATACGGTCATATTTTTTAAGCACCTGCGGAGCGATACGGACCACTATATTGTAGATGTCCTCAACACTATTTACTATCGGGGTTCCGGTAAGTAACAACGCATTTTTTGACCTGTACAAAAGATTGCTTTTCTTGTTTTGGAATGTCCCAAGCAACCGGCGCGAGCGGATGCTATTCCACGTCCTAAACGTATGCGCCTCGTCACAGCACAGAAGAGAGAAGGTCTTTTTTAACAACTGCTTGTGTATGTCATCACTTGCAAGCATGTTGTATGAGCCTATGTAAATATCGGCATCATGAAGTACTTGCTTTTTACTGTCGATAACGCACACCTCACTTTTGCAGCCCCATAGTTCAAGCTCATCAAGCCAGTTATACACCAAGTAGGCGGGAGCGGCGATACATACAGGCATATCAAAACTTGCCCGCATCTTTATCAGGCGTATAGCTTGCGCGGTTTTCCCCAGCCCCATTATGTCAGCGCATAACGCGCCTTTGTGTTTTTCAAATACGCCCTGTAAAAATTCTACTCCTTTTTGTTGGTCGGCTCGCAAGGTCGGTTTCACTCTTGCCCCCTTGCCCGCTGTTGTATCTCTTCTTTCGCATCCTCTATGATGTCAGTATATACATCATGTAAGACCGCTTCATTGTGCAGCGCGTACATAACGAGCCGGGAAAGTACTTCTGCATTTGTTGCCCGAACGCGCGGACGAAGTGCTTTTTTAATCTCGCATATTTGGCGGCTTAAGGTCTTTGATTCATCTGCTGTAAGTTCCAAGTGCCGGAGAACTTTTTTCCTTTTTTGTGGTTTCATTCGTTTCGCTCCTCCTTTTTTATTTTTGTTTTACCGCATCACCCGGACATATATCTGATACTTCGCATCTATCACACTGGAGGCATTTAGCATCGATAAAGCGCACGCCATACCCCGGCTCTGGTATAAATGCGACCCCTGTGCAATACTCAACACACTGCCCGCAACCTGTACAATCGCCATCGTTAAATTCAATCATTTGTTTTGTCCTCTCTTTTTACATTAATAATTCACTTTCGATTAGTTCTTGCATAAGATAATAATTTCTCATAGCCCCACGGTCAATATATTCTCTAAGCTCAATACTTTTCACATAGTTTGTGATTATGCTTTCATACGCGTTATAAAATCACAAAACGTTATCACTAAAACGCCGGTAAAAAGCGCGCCTAAAAATGGCAGCAGTAGCGTCCGCCAGTCTTGCCCCAAAAGAAATAACGAAACGGCGCAGTATATGTGTACGACAAAAGAGGCAAGCAACACCGCGCCGAAAAGTATAAAAATCTTTTTTAGTTTCATTCGTTTCTATTGCTCTCCTTTACAAGCAAATCCCGCAATAATTCAAAATTCTTATCCCGTGTATCTCTTGAATCGGATCTGTAGACGGTATGCCAAACACCACCTACGGTTATGCCGACGAGGAATTCTTCTTGTCTGTTCTCATGTTTTGAGATAGCATCTATGGAGGACACCCGGAGTGCCTTATCCGCAAGAAATAGCCAGCCGTCTTTTATCGCTACCCCGTCGCTTTCTTCTTTTTTCGTTACCCAAGATAAAAAATGCATTCTTTTCTCCATTAAAAAGTTAGCCGCCCCACAAGGGCGGCGTGTTGTGCCTAACCAAAAGTAGGCTCGTCTTCTTCCTCGTCGTCCCCCTCAACTACGTCAAAAGGTGATGACTGCCCGAAAACCTCGTCCTCTTTTACTTTTTGAACGGCATACAGTGACAGAGTAATCCCGTTTTTTGGTTTACTGTAACAATACGCATCGACATACGCATTAACCCAGTATCCGGAAACGATTTCACCCGCGATAAGGCCTTTGTCAATTGGATCGTTGTTACGGTCTACAACAATAGGCGGCCCCATTTTTTGATTACGGTTAGCGCCAATTACAATATGACCTTCAAACGCTGCAACCGCTTCTTTTTCTTCGTCCAGTCTGCGCGCGTTGATCTTGTCGCCATCCTTTATAACGCAATTATCATTATACGGGTCTTGATCGATAGCGGTTTTGTACACTTGCGCTTTCGCGGTCTTTGACCACTTATCCACGTTGTCAACATTTGCTTTTAAAAAAGCCTTTATGCTGTCAATGACTGCCTTGTCGCTTTTTGGGATGAGGAACTTAATCCCGTATTTCGCCTGCTCTTCTGTTTGCCCCGCAAAACTGGCTGGCTTGTCAAGCGACGGATATACTACCCTTACGTTGTCAAGTCTCAAACGGCTTGTTTTTTTGCTCATTGCATCACCTCTGTGATTAAATTTGATTTATGATTGTAACATCATAGTAGTACTATAGGCAAAGCGGGCGTTATGGTCAAGCATAAAAATAAAGTATAGCATAAAAAAGTATACTTTTTTTCTATAATTTTTATAAAAGTGGTTGACTAATGAGGCAACCGTGTATATTGTCTTCTTATAACAAAAAGTTAAGGAGCGTACGAAAATGATTGAAATTAGCAAACAGCAAGACGAGTTTAAGGGCTTTAAAATCCTTGATCTATGCCGAGACAAAAAGGGAGTAAAACCGGTATTTGAATTTATTTACAAAGAGGGGGTAACCTTTGCCGCTTCGGACTCGCGCCGTTTGGCAGTGCTTACGTGCGAAAATTTCGCGGGTGAAACGGACGGGTTTTACAAAGTTGTATCAAGTAAGGCATCCGAAATAGCCCTAAATTTTCACAGCGCGGATGAATTTGAATTTCCTGATTTTAGTAAAATTATGCCAGACCCTGAAAAGGTAGACCCCGAGAATATATTTACAGGATCAGGCAACGCGGGTAGAAATAAGCTCGTAAACGGTCAAAACACTGGTAGGCTGTTGTATGAACTCGCGCAGCGCGGTGTCTGCATTAATACTATGTATTTGGATGTACTCACATACGCGGACGATCTTTTCCAAGTGTGCGTAACCGGCCCGCTCTCGCCGGTGCTTATGGAATTAGCGGAAAATCTGCGGTATATTCTAATGCCAGTACAAGTAAAAAGCTGCTAAAAATAATAAAAAATCAAAAGGAGAATAAAATAAATGAAATTAACTGCATCAATGGTCGGGCGCGCTATGGCGTGCCCCGGCTCCGTATCTTTAGAAGAGGGCCTATCAAAAGAATTGCGCTACAACCCATTTAAGACGGCTGCCGATCGTGGTAAAGCGATACACGCGGCTGCAGAAACTCTCGCGAATGCTATAGCAAGCGGGAAAAAATGCACGGTCATACAGGCGCTAAAGGAGCACGTACAAAAGAACGCGCCGTATTATGATGACGCCAAATTTATGGTAAACGAATACGGTAAGTATCTTAAAAAACTTATCCGGGAGCGTGGGAAGTCCGGTAAGTGTGAGTTGGTAGTCGAGGGCAAACAGCGCCTTGACTGTTTGGGTGTTGATAACGTATTTAAAGCAGATACTATGCTCATAACTAAGGTAAAGGGTAAGAACGAAATAATAATAGACATTATCGACCTTAAGACCGGAAATTTTGATTACTCTGAAAGCGCCTATGAACAGCTTTTATTTTCTGCCGATATTTTGAGCTTTTCAGGCTTCGGCGGCGCGGCTGTTGCTACTTTTACCGGTCATGTTGTACAGCCCGGCTACTGGGATGACCTGCGCCGGACGGTGTCAATGCCGCTTGAAACCTCAGCCGACGATCTGCCGAATAGGATTAAATATATCCGCGCAAACAGTGACAGCCACAATGTTTCTGAAAAATGCAAGTTTTGTCCGGCCGTTGTGGTATGCCCTGCAATGCACGCGATGTACGAGGGCTTTAAAAGCTGCGCCGGCGTTGGCGCTGAGGAGTTAAGCGCGGAGCGTTTGGAAGATATTTTTGTTATGTCCTCGTACATGAAAACCTTTCTTGACGCGGTTGAACAAAGAATCGGTGTTCTCATTGATAGCGGAACGCGATTTGATTCGGTGTATAAAAAGGAGACTTCGGGGCATAGAAAATGGATAAGTGAAAAAGAAGTTGAAAAGCGCCTCAGCTTTTTGGGTGACAAGCTCTATCAGCCGCGAAAGATCAAAAGCCCGGCGCAAGTTGAAAGGTTAGCGGGAAAAGAGAACATTTCAGACCTGTACGATAAACAAACGCTTTATAAAATAGCAGTTGGCGAAAAAGACACAAAGGAGTTATTTTAGCTATGGAACTACAAGAACTAAAAGAAGTGCTGGAATTACATGTGAAATGGTTAAGTGGTGCAGACGGAGGCGATAGAGTATTGATATGACTGAGATAATTTTTGACTTTGAAACATATTCCTTTTGCGACCTTAATGCCGCGGGCGCGTGGGTGTATTCAGAGCATGAGACAACCGGTGTTTTTTGCATGGCGTGGATGACCCCAGAGATGAAAGCGCCCAAGTTATGGCAACCGGGCGAAGCCGTACCAGAAGAATTTTTTAAAGAAGACGCGGTATATATTGCGCATAATTCGCTCTTTGAATACGCGCTTGTCTGTAACGTATGTATTGGGCAGCACGGATTTCCAGAGCGTATGCGACTTGCTGACAATTGGCATTGCACACGCGCTATGGCTAAATGTGTGGGGTTGCCGGGGTCGCTGGATGACGTGGCGCGGGTGTTAAAAGTAAAGCACCAAAAGTTATCAAGCGGGAAGGCTCTTATCAATAAATACTCAAAACCGTACACCGATCGCAAGACAAAAGAAAAAAAATTACGCCCTCTCACCGGGGCGGATAAAAAGGCCATGTTTGAATATTGCCGTGTTGATACGTGGGCGGAATTTGAGATTTACACTATTTTGAGAAATATGAAAAATGTAAAACTCGAGCGTCCGGTCTTCTTACAAGATTTTAAGTTAAACGTTGAGGGGCTACCCGTTGACGTTAAGGGCGCGCAGACTGTAATTAAAAAGTTAGATGAGTTAACTGTAAAAGCAGAGGAAGAGGCGGAAAGCTTAGGTGTCAATGTAAGGAGTCCCAAACAGTTACTTGAATTTTTTGCAAAAAACGGTGTGCACGTTGACAACACCAGAAAAGACACTATTGACACAATTTTGGGTATGAATCCAAAAAAGGAGGTGGCCGAAGCGTGTGAACTTCGTCGATTTTTGGGTAAGTCAAGCGTCAAGAAATTTAAAAGTCTGCTTTCGATGACTGCAAAAGACAGCCGTATACGCTATACGCTTTTTTATTTCGGTGCTAATACTGGCCGGTGGTCGGGCCGGGGTTTCCAGCCGCATAACCTCATAAAAACCGGGACGGATGAAAAGGAAATAAACAACCTTATAAAAGCCGTTCCGGCTATGACAGACCGTGCGGAATTTTTAGGGGCTGCACAAAAGATACTCCCCGGTCTCATTCAAGCACCGACCGGAGAGACTTTTATCATGGGTGACTTTTCCGCGATTGAAGCGCGGGGGCTCGCCTATCTTGCCGGTGAAACGTGGCGGCTGGATGTTTTTAAAACCCACGGTAAAATATATGAGGCCTCAGCCGCCAAAATTTTAAACCGTCCGATTTCGAGCATCGAACCGGGCAGCAAGGAAAGAAAAGTGGGCAAGGTCGCGGAGCTTGCTCTTGGCTATCAAGGCGCAGTGGGGGCGCTGTATCAATTCGGCGCGGATAAGTTGGGCTTGTCAGAAGACGATATGGTACGCGTAATAAAGGACTGGCGCGGGGCTAATAGAAAAATCGTATCGTTTTGGTATGAGCTTGAAAGCGCGTTTTCTTTATACTATTCCAGACGCAAAGAACATCACAAAGTATACGTAGGAAAACACATACAAGTTAGGGCAAAAAATAGATACATTGCGGTGCGCTTGCCTTCTGGCCGTGAGCTTTTCTATCATGACATTGAAGCAAGCGGGGACGGTGTATCTTTTTTTAATCACTCACAAAATAGGCGCGTTCAGCTTTACGGCGGGTTACTCGCTGAAAACGTTGTACAGGCTATGTGCCGCGACATACTCGCGGATTGTATGCTACGATTACAAGAGAGGGGGCTTGACACCGCGTTTCATGTGCATGATGAAATTATCTGCCAAACAGCGCGCAAGGATGTAAAGGAGAAACAAAAGATTTTTGACAGCGTGACAAACACCGCCCCCGCGTGGCTTCCGGGGTTCCCGCTGTCAACAGAAAGCGAGATTTCAAGGAGGTACCATAAATGACCGAACGCGAGTTACTCCGGGATTTTTTAAGGCAATTAAAAAAGCATGCTGCTGCGTATGTATACCGCGAAGCGGACACCTACGGCGGGCAGAAAAAGCCGTTTGATTGTTACATGTTAGCAAGCGGTGTCTTTTATGCGATAGAAGCAAAAAAAGGAGCGGCAAAATTAGAGCCCCATCAAAAGAAGGCGCTGCAAGAAGTCGCAGACGCCGGGGGGATGTCTTTTGTACTCCGTTTCCTTTGTACACGCTCTCACTGCCGCACCGCCAGCTTTGAGGTCTTTGGTCGCGAAGAGGATTGTTTTACTATAGAGTACAAAGCGGGGAGTTACATAAACCTTGAAAATTTGCCAACATTATTATGGGCGCTGTACCGCGCGCCCGCACTGCAAGAGGGGGCGGACGATGGACAAACAATATGAATTACTGCAACAAAATTTACGCGCGGTGTTACTTTCGCACGCGGATAAAAAACACTGTGATGCCATAGGCCAGACAAAAGGCAGCATTTACAAAACTGCGCAGCGGGGCAATATTGACGCTATGTACAATACGTATAAAAAGTTAATTGAAAGCGGTGTAATCAGCTAAAAAAGGCAAATTTTAGTATCATTTGATACTAAAATGGGGTGAAAATTAAACAAATTAAAATAATAGGAGGGAAACGTGAACAATCAAAAAACAATATCCGAGGTTATCGGAAAAAGCGCGGAGGAGATAACCGAAAATATGGTCATGCTTAAACAGTCTGTTGTAAATATTGCGACCCGGTCAACAGGAGACATTTTCTTGCATGTAAAAGAGCTATGCGACCGGGAAGAGAAAAATCTTGATACTGTAATAATTTGGGCGCTTATGCATCTTTCGGGTGATACAGACGAGCCCGCGCCCCATAAAGGTGTCGTACAATGATAGCGCGGGATTATATGTGCCCCATTTTTTGGGCGGTTTACCTTGCAGCTATCATTGCGCTTATAGTGTGTTTATGCCGGTAAGGGAGTAGGTCTTTGCAGAGCGCCCATTAAGCTGGTTAAAGGCTACACTTGTCGCGTCAATTTGGTCATCATGCGAGTAATCGCGCTCATTGTCTGAAAACTGCTCGAGCTCTAAAATGTAGTTGTCATTCCACGAGCCCCGAACGATGCAGACAAAGCCGTTTTCACAGGCAGACGAAAACGGCAGCGCGCGAGTATATTTTTTAGTACCGACCTTTTCGGCGCTTGCCGGGATGCCATTGTTTAAAAACATCTTAAGAAGCGCATCACTTTCGGCAACCCCGGCTTGCCCGGGGTCTTGCTCTATTATCTGCCGCGCAAACGGGTACTTCTCAATATCTTGTCTTGCGGTCTCTAAAATATACCGGTCTCGCCTTGCTGGGCGCTCTCTAAACCTCTGGACATCTGCAATGATATACTCGTCATCTATCGTCTGTAATAAAAGAACTCCCACCGTCCAGTCAGGGTTATTGTTCTCTGTCTTCTCGGTTGCGGCCCTATCCCAGCCACGTACCGCTGCTTTGACTTGCGAAGCCGGCGGCGCTTGTTGTAGCGTTGTAAACCAGTACCGGCGGAAAAAATCACCCTTAGTCCGTTTTATCCTCCAGTTGCCGTATAGTAGTTGCTGCCTCTCAACTTCGGGCAATGATTTTAAGGAGGCCAAATATCCGGGGTCGTTATCGAGCAAAATCCTGTTATCATAAATTGAGGCGCTGATAAACGTAAATGATTTTATAAGGCTTTCCGGGTTTATGCCTGCCTCCCGGTCATCATCCGTTAATTCTATGTGTTTTAACAAAGGCTTTTTCTGCCCCGCCCACATAACAGAGTCACCAACGCGGACAAAATAACGCATCCGCCCTGAACGTTCGGGTATTGGAAAACCGGTGTCTTGATCAATGTACCATTCCATAAAATCAGCGAGCCAGTGGTCGGGGTCGGGGTTGCACGTAGCTCGGACATACGGGCGGACGCCGCACATCGAGCGGTTACGAGATAACATGTAGAAAAATTGATTTTTTGAAAAGTGTGTTAACTCATCCCAGAGGATACAACAAAGCTGCGCGCCTTGCCAGTTGTACACGTCACTATCATATTGTAAGTGCCGGAAGTCACATTTTGCATGCGTAAAGCGGGCCTGTTTAGGCGCTGTTTGTATCATCTGCGCGCCAAGCGGCGAATAAAATTTTATCGCTTCATCCCAGAGACCACCCGGCGCGGTTATCTCTGGCGATGTCCGGCGGAAAAATGTCGCGTTGTATCCGGGTACATTTATATAATGAAGCGGCTCCATGATAAGCGCCGCAGTTTTTCCACCGCCAGCCGCGCCGCCGTAAATCGCAATATCTGCGTTGCTTGACAAGAATTCTTCTTGCGCGCCTTTTTGCGGGGCTATAACCATCAGAGTAAATCCTTAAAATAAGGTTCCGCGTAACAGCGGCAGCGGATCGGCCGGCCAGCATGTACGAGCGGCCCGCCGATAGAAGCGCGGCTTTTCCATGTTTTCCCACCGTCGTCACTGTACACAGTCGGGTCATCCCAACGGCACAACTTTCCGTCCATAACAAAATGTGAGGGCTTGGCCCTTGGATACAAGCCCCCGTCATCTGCTGGCGTACCGCGGACCCGCTCATCATTTGCTGTTTGCCAAATATACATATCGATACCGACATTTTGTTGGCGTAAGCCGTTAAGCTCTGAGTAGTAGGATAGCGTTTGATCGACTGCGATAAGCCGCGCCCGGTTTGCTGCCGACATTTTAAAAGTTGACGGCTTAAGCGTATCAAGCCCGATCTTACGTATAATTTCTTTTTCGATCTCGCTTGCGCGGAGCCCCGAGCGTATGCCATCCCGGACAATCTTTTCTATGTCGTTTAACGTGGATTCCTGTAGCTCTTTTATGAGCGCGGCGTTCTCTTTTACAAATTCGGATTCTTTGGCTGCTATCCAAGGCTCCGACGATACCGGCGCGACGCCCAACGCCGAAGTCAGAACCTTTGTATGCTCTTCCAGCGAAAAACTTTCAATGTCCGCGCCTATCTCGCGGGCCACTTCCTCAAAGCTTTTCCCGTTAACACTATTATCTGATACCGCGCGAATGGTTGTCATAGCCGTGTCGAGGTCTTCCACATACCCGTCAAGCCCGACTGACGCGATAGTTTGCGTATAATCCTCGACAAGCGCGGGCAGAAGAGGGATAATATAGTTTTTTACATTAGCCTTAATATCCCTAACCATTGCAAATATCTGCTTGCGATACGTGTCCTCAATCTTGCGGGGGTCTTTGTATGGCTTCGGTTTTTTAATCCGCCTGCGTGATAGATCAACACCCTGCCGGGCGAGTTCCTGCCGCAACGCGCTTTCTTTGGCATCAGCCCCCCTTGTCGCCTCGTCATATAAGTTTATGCACACGGCGACGCGCTGCTTTGACGCTGGAAATTCTCGTATCATAGTGTTATCTATCATACAACGGCTTACAAAATTAGTTTTGTTTTCACCGCTGCGGACTTTCGGAAGAGGCATATATTACAACTCCTCGTTAGTATCAATACTTGATAGTATAGAGCACCCTGAATCATTTATGGCCTTGACCGCGTCTTCTGTATTTATAAGGCGCATTTCATAGAGCTTTACTATGTTCTCGTAATGTTTCTCTTTGATTTCTGCCTCTTCCTTTTTCGATGTTTGCTTAAGCGGGTTAAACTCCCAAGACACCGACCCGGGATCAATGCCGTTAGCCGCGCATAGGTAATCAATTAGTTTGTTATATACTGGCGTTAACACGCGGCGGCGTTCAAGGCCGACGTGGTCATAATAGCGGCTTTCGTCTGAATCGCCCTCGTTACCGAGCCCGCCGACAAGTTTTGAAAATAACCGACTTACAGGGATTCGGCTTTCTGTTGATACCGGTATCATAAACGTCTTAATAAGGTCAGATAGTCCCGCCGTGTTAAGCGTTTCGCTTGTCACAGTTTCCCCGTCCGCGTCATATACCGCCGCGTCAAGGGTTGACATCGATTGTTTCATTATGCGGAGGCGCTGTTTGATCTCGTCACTTTTACCCATTGCGACTTTTTCGGCAAGGCCAGTTATCCCAAATTTTAAAATGCTTACGCGCTTTAAAATTTTGTTTATGTACTCTAAGCCGGGGCCGTATTTTGTGAGTGATGAATAACACCGCTGAATAACAGAGCCGTCAAAATAATCATTATCCTTTTTCTTTCCCCAAGGTAAGAAGTCCCCGGCAAAATACAAACAGCGGTCCGCATGAATATACGTTTCTCGCCCATCCCGGAGTGTTACCCGATACCGGTATACTTTTCCGAAATATTGGGACTCGGTATCTGTGTCAAAACAGGTAGTATCAATTTTTATCTGTGACCGGTCGAATACTTCGAGGTCTGTTATTGCGCTTATCCCGTCTATGTTCACAGGCTCATCCAGCGCCCCGCCGTCATCAAGTGACATAACAATAACCGAGCCACCAAGCCCCCGCGCTATTGACCACGCGTTGTGGAACTCAGTGGACACCCGAAGACTTTCAAGCGCCGTGTGTAAAATGCCATCTTCATCCCCGGAAATAGATATACCATTTTTTAGCCCGTCGCTCGGGATTTCTGTGCATATAACGTTTGAAAGCCCCTCGCCGTATAGCTCGATAAGATGCCGAACGGCAAGCCGCCCGCCCGCGTTCCCCGAATACCTGACTATATCGGCGCTGTTTTCATGCTCGATGGAAGTGAAAACATCGTTCCATCCGTCAAGCCCGATCTCGTGTTTTAGTCTATCGCTCATAGTGTTTCCTATGGTACATTTTTAATTTTCATATATCCGACGTATTGACGGTATACCGGGTGGGTCTCCTCGTCGTTTGTTTTTGCCGGATTTGGTGATATAGAATCTGCTGAATTAAATGTAATACCACGTGCGCCATAAGAACCTGAACTTGGCACACCATTATAAGAGCCAGACCCACTATTATTAAGACTAAATACACCATTAACTGTTTTGGCAAGATTACCATTTAGGCCCGAAAAATGTGATCCAAATTTTGCAACTCCTGTAATTCTTTGCATTGCGTCGTTTTTACCCGGACCAGATGTTTCAGCCGCCCGCCAAAATCTTCCGGGGTTGTTAAACGTTGTTGACACGCTGGACCCTGAAAAAGAGGTGTCCGACATTGTGACTGTCGTGCCCGTTATATCGTCAATAACCGCGCCGGCTGCAATACCAGACCCCGCGACCCTATCACCAACCGCGAGCGCCGTTACATCTGTCGCCGGGATTGTCGCAACACCTGACGCCCACGTAACAGTCAAAACAACGTCAGCGCCGTTATCGTTTGGCAGGCGGTAGCCGTTAAAGGGGCTGTCTGCGTCACTGATGAGAGAGCCGTCCATCGCCGCCCACCATGCGGGCTGTGCTGGCGCGTTTGGAAAGTCTTCATGCACGTGTTTTACGTCTCCTATTTCCCCGTCAAGGAACGCTTTTAACACGTTCAAGGTCGTTTTTTCATCCGCCCCGCTCGACACATTGCGCAAAAACATTGTCATGTTATCTGCAAGGCTTGTTTGCGTCGACACAGAAGCCATCTCATCCGCCACATACTCAAATAGTTGTGTCCCGGTTAACTTCTTAGTCACCCCGGAGTCATCGACCCCAAAAAGCATCGAGTCATTCCCGCTCGCTATCGCGGGAAGGTTGGGTATTGTAATTATCGACATTATATCACCTCGTTAAAAAGCTATTATATTTCCGTTATTATCGGATATCAAATCGCCGTTTTCTGTCGCCCATGTGGATAAAAAATATAAACCCACGCCAGCCGGGAGAACATCGTATAAAATCCGCTCGTCAAGCGCGTCCGCCCTCGTAAAGCCGAGCGCGTCCTCGGCTACTATTTGCGGGGCAAAAAACTGGATAACGTTAAAATTGTTATCTGCTAACGTGTCTCCGGTATCCGTCGTCCAATCCTGCAAGGCGTTAGCCGTTGCCCCGATTACATCAGACCCGCCCGATATGCCCGCCTCAAATATTTCGGTAAGGTTTATATCCCCATTAGTAAATATTTTAGCAACTGGCCTATCATCCTCAAAATCTTGATAATAAATAGTCTCGGTGCTATTAAATATCTGTCGTATTGCGGATAATAACGCGGGTATTTCTCCTCCCGAAACGTTAAGCACAACTTTAAGGCGGAGCAATGTTTTATAATTGCTATCAGAACGCCCGTCCCGGTCAAATACGACTATCCGGCCTAACGTATCTAATATGTCGCCCTCTGCATTTTCCCAGAAGTACGCAGATACCGCTCTATATGCGAGCGCCTCGGCGTCGTTTAGTTCATCGCCGAAAATTTCAAGGAGCTTGTTTATATTCTCCGCTCCTTTAAATTGATACAAGAGCAACGATTTAAAAAGTGCTGTATAAGCCGCCGCTATCTCAGGAACTATCATACTGTAGTTACCTCAATTCGAGTGATTGCAAACGCCGCCCGCTGCGCGGCGGTCACCTCAATATTTTGCTCTGCATAGTCTCCGGGATCTGGCGTCGATGTATCAGTTTTTGTAGCGACGGTAAAAGACGTTATTTCGTCGACCCCTGCTACGGACATCACCGCCGGAAATAACTCTTGATAGCGTACTTCTGCGCCTATATCCGCAAGGGATGCGCCGAGCGTTACGAGTCCCTCTTTTACAAGCGTGTCGCCTGTTCCGGGATAATCTGTATTTACATCAATCGTTACTTTTATCCACACATACAGGTCAACAGGGCGGGAAAAATATACTGTTTGTGTAACGCCCTCGTCATCAACTGTCGTCCCGCTCGTATTGCCGTAGGTTTTTATTCCAGAAGGGAGCCCTGGAAAAATAGTATCAACAATATCTTGATCAAGTCCGCCCTCAACAATAGCGTGCACTCTATGAGGGGGAACGCCGTCAGAATCGGTTGTGTCATCGCGGTTGCTTGTTACGAGCGCATTTATAACCCCATCGACATAATCAAAAATTGCTTGCTGTATGCCCTTATCAGTACCAGAGCGCGAGACCTGCGGATTATCTCGCCGCCTGACTCGTAAGGTGTCATCATCCTCTCTTAAGCGGCCAGTTGTGCCGTTTACAAGATTACGAACGGACACCCACCCCGTAACCGGGGTTACTATCGTATCAATAGACCCGGCGGGCGCTGGCGTTGGACCGTTAGCCGCTGCGAGAGTTTCCACCCGGCAACCGCACCGTTCAATCTTTACGTTTATAGTACTAACAGCAAAGGAAAAAGTATTTGTAAAGTCGTCGGAATAGACGTACAACTCAGCACCGGAAAGCTCTGCGGTTATGTTCTGGGAACCGCCGTTTACCGCGTCCCTAAGTCCTATGAGTATCTCGCTTTCTGTCGCGGTCGAATCCGATGTATATGTATAATCTGTAGTGTCTACTGTTATTGTGTACGCGGTCGAATCCTGTACGGTGACAACGGAGAAAAACGCCTCAATTGCATCCGTAAAATCAATTATAAGGTCATCTTGCAATATAAACTGTACTTGACCGCTTGATTGCGCAACTCGCTTTTCCTGCGTACCGGTCAATATCTGCGTACCATTAAGCCCGCGGCATGACACAACCGCGCGGGTGGGCGCTGCGGGCAACCGCTCTGTGTTTGTAAAGGATGCGACAAAATCCAAAAATATACCCTGCGCCTGATCTGGGTCAAACTGCGAGAATAGTGATTGTATAAGTTGATCCAAGTCTTGTAAGCCCGCCGCTTGTATTGCTATAATCATACCGATAATCGACTCGTCAGATACGTCAAGCTCCGCCCCGAAATAATCTTGATATGTGGAGCGGATGCGAGCGATTTTATCGTCGTATAACTCTACATTAAAGCCGGTTTCCGTAATTGTACTACTCATAATGTCGCCCCGAATTCTATAATATCGCCGGTGTCAATAAGTAATTTTGTTGCCGGTAAAACCTTAAAAATCCTTCCTCTTGCGTCGACTGTGCTTTCCCAAATAACAATTTCTTTGACCGCGGATTCCTTAAGCACTTCATTTTTCAACGCCGCATCTATTACTTCAATATTTGGATTCTTGACTTTTATGTATGTGAAAAAGTCAATGCCCTTTGTCGTATCTAAAAACCACTCACCTAAGAACCTTTGAAGGCGGAGGGTCAAACGCTGCTTTACCTGTACCGCGTAATCGCTGTTACTGCAGATACACACGCCGTCAAAAGAAATATCCCCGTTATCCCGTAAAAAGTCAATCATATTATGTCGCCCCCAAAAGCGCAGCAAACTGTATCGATAGCGCGAGAAGTTGCGCATTTACCGCCGTATAAGATGCAGTACCCGCAAGCGAGCCTTCCGCCGCAAGGGTTGCCGTAAGCGTCTGTAGCGCAGTAAGCGTTGTTTGCATAAGCACGGCAAGAGACAGAGAAGCATTCTCAATATTTACAAAGCCCGCGTCCGTCCGGTATAATAGAGTATGCAGCGGCCTATATTTTGTCTGCAATACCGCCTCGGAAAACACAAACGGAATAAACATGCTATCATTAAGGTCGAATTTCCGGCTTGTCGGCGCTGTTGCTGCGATGCCTAATTTTTTTACTATCGTTATGTCGCGCTCTGAAAATAGTAAAATACCGGAATCGCCCGGAGTAATGTCCCCCGATATACCCCAAAGTTTTGTCTGCATAGCCCGCGCTGGTACGTTAAAAAGCTCCGGCGCGTTCTCGCTCGTTAAGTCCCGGTACAATTTATTGACAAGTACTTTTACTGTGACCGTAGTCCCGGTAAACGCAATAACTGAGGCCGGGATACAGGTATGCACATTTTCAAGCGCGGCTTGAACGTTTTCCGTAACCGCTTTTTTTAGGCTATTCTCACTCATGCAATTGCCCGCCCGGTGTAATCGTTATAAAATTCGTTTGTCCAGTTTGACCCGTATTTTCGTATTGATTCTATTTTTGTAACCGCTGTTATTTTCTCCGCGACTGATACAACCGGGACAGTCATCCCTACAAACACCCGAGAAGTAACGAGCGTTCTAAATTTATATTTTTTGACGGGCGTTAACTTGCCCCGTTCTTCTTCGTAATATGTTTCTACCCCGCCGATAAGCCCAGTAAGTGCCGTTATTGCCTGCGGCGGAGCGAGCGCCGGTATATCATCACCTAATACATAAAGCGCCCCGTTTGTAATATGCCATTCAAGGCGCAGTACATTATATACTATATCATCAAGCGCGCTTTTTAAAAGCCCCGAAAATGAGTAACCATCTAAAAACACGTAATCAATAAATGGCACGGAGGCGATGGGTAGCGCGGAAAGAGACGCTATTGTTGCGATAACACTATTAGCCGTCACCCCCGGCGGAAAACTCAAAGAACGCTTTGTTGTCTCAATTGCATTTTGCCCGAATACGCCGCCTTTGTCTTCTATCTCTAAAATACTGGCGATGTCCGTATCTGTCCGCTCTTCTCTGTAATTCGTCAGTGTCCCGTATACAATCGGGGCGGCTAAGTTGTCAATATGCCCCGCGTTAAGTGTAACCGCGCTACCAATTTTACTTATGAGCTTTCGGGTGTATGGGGACAAATTATATATTTTGATTTCCCCGTTGTCAGGCTCATCTGTATTTTTCCGTGTGCTCTGCAAAAAATCAAAGTCGATACGCAAGCCTCCGATTAAAACGCCGTTAACGGCTACATTTAAAACACGGTTAAACATTAGTAACTGACCTCATCCGCGTCATAATAATAGAGCCTAAATTCAGTGCCGAAATTATCAAAAGTTATCTCTGCCGCGTTATCCGAGCTTTTTTGCACGACTTTAAAATCACCCGACGGTATGTTAGGTATTGCGCGCTTACCCCTAAGCAAAAATATTTTACTTACTAACCGGATAGGGGAGAGTATTGTTACAATTTCCGGCGTAAATATAGATAAATACCATGAGTCATCACGCTTATTATATGTTAAGCGCAATATAAATGCAGCCCCATCAAGCGTATACTGCTTTTGAAACGCTGGAATTTTGCTTGTCGTATCACGTGTAATTTCTGTCATAATGTCACCAATGAGGCCACCGTTGCCAAGGCCACCGGGCTTACAATATCCACCGGCAAAGGAACCCCAAGCGGCGGAAGGACAACAACCGGCTGAATCTTAAGGCTAAACGTAATACTATCCCCGTCCATACTTGACCGCGGCGCGCTTATTTCTTCGGCGTAACAAAATGGAAACACTTCCAGATTCGAGACATACGAAAACGGGAGCTTTGTTGCGCGTTGTAGTTTTAAAAGTTCATACGCGTTAGCCACGCGCGACCCCGCCCCGCCGGAGACGTGCTGTTCTGATATGTACAGCTCCGCCGCTATTTGAAACGGCTGTAAAATTATGTGGTCGCTTATTTCGAATCCGAGTTCTACCGGGTGCTTTGTGACTGTTGCTTTCATATCGATTCTTTCAGACTTTAAAACGTCCGCTTGAAAAAATCCGAAGGAAGTAGTCTTACGCTGCCCGAAAAATAGCGTCGTTAAGCTCATTATTCAGCCCTCCCCGCGCTCCGGCGTGTCTTACTGTACGCCCGCTGATTTTCTTCTCGCACGACTTTTCTGACATCTTGCTGTATAAACTGTTGTTGTTGTTCAGGAGTCCCCGCGGGAACCTGTATTGATACGCTGCTATCAACATTATAGTTTTGCGTTCCGCCGCCCCCGGGAGCAGAAAAACCGCCGCCCGGCCCCGACGAGCCGAGCCCCGCGCCCGGACCCGTGCTTCCGGCTGCAGGCGCGCCGCCCCCGCCAAAGAATCCCTTAACCGCGCTGACTGCTTTTTTTATAAGGCCGATTGCGTTCATGACCGGCTGAATAAGATACTTATATACGGCTGCGCCCGCTTGCTGCATGACTTCCCAAACGACTTTTCCAAATTCCCAAAGAGTCGCCGCCCCGGATTTTATCGCTTCCCAAAGTCTGTTTAAAATATTGCGGAAAGTTTCTGAGTTCTTGTACGCTAACACAACAACGGCTACAAGGGCAACAATCCCAATTATTATTAAGGCTATTGGATTAGCAGACAGCGCGATATTAAGCGCCCATTGTGCGGCAGTCAAGGCCCACGTGGCTGCCGTTTGAAAACCTGTTATGGTTGTTGCAAATATCTTCGCGGCGGTACTTGTTGCCTCGGACGCGGTGGCCGCCCCTGTTGCTATCAAATAGCCCGCTTTCGCTGCTGCTGCGATTTTTACTGCTGCGGTTATTATCTGTATTGCTTTAATAGCCGGGTATATTGCAGCGGCGAGCCCCGCAATTATAAGGACGTTTTTCTTTGTCTGCTCATCAAGCCCAACAAGCACGCTTATAAACCCGTTAAACTTGATAAGCGCTGCGGCTACCGCGGGTAGTAGATATGTTCCGAGCGCGCGCGATACCTCCTTAAATCCTTCCGTGGCGAGGCGCGTTTGGTTTGCGACTCCGCCGGATGTCCGGGCAAAATCCCCTTGCGCCTTTGCAGTCGCATCCATAACAAATTTATACCGGAGCTGCACGAGTTCCGCTTGCGACATATCTTTTAAACGCTTGGTGATTCCCTGAGATAACGCAAATTCGGCGAGTGTAGTCTGATTCATAACAACACCGAGGTTTTTAAGGCTCTCTCCCTCACCCGTATAAATGCCTTTAAGAGCCTGCGCCGCGTATTCCTGAGATACGTTTTTAAACGACGCGAGATCAGCAGAAAGCCCGACAAGCGTTGTCGCCATATCAGCCGCGGCGGCTTCTGGGACTTTCATAGCCGTTCCCATATCACCGAAAAGCGCGGCGGCATCAAGCGCCGTTCCGCTGGCAAGGCCAAAACTTTTTAACGTTGTCTTTGACCACTCGGTCACGGTATCGGCGCTATCACCAAACGCGACGTTAACTTTATTAAGCGATTCATCATAATCAGAGGCAAATTTGACAGCGGCAACACCAAGGCCAAGCACCGCGCCCGATACGCCGAGCGCTACTTTCTCCGCTTTTTTAAGACCGTTCTCAAATTTATTGAGAGCGGTCTCATCAACTTCAAAGCCTAAAAGGGTTGTAAGTTCCTGCACTGTCATATAGTTTTAAGCCTCTTTGGGGGTAAAATACTCATCCAGCGCCGCGCTGTGTAAATCTTCAAAATCTAATATTGCATTGTATGCCATTATATCAGCATACGTCATCGCGTCTACGTCTGACTTTGCAAAACGCTCGCTACTACTGAGCCGCCAGTATGGCCAGCTTGTGAGGATCCTTTCCGGGAGTTCTCCGATTTCTCCGAGTTCCCGCCTTCTCTTTGCTGCTGCTGCGCGCGCTCGCCGAACGTGCCCATTACTTTCATTAGGCCAGAAAGCCTCGCGTTCGCCAGAAAAAAAGGGTAGTTAAGTTTTAGTACCTCAAAACATAGCTTATACGCAAGCTCAATTTGGCCCATAAAAAAGGTGTTAAAATCCGCGGTGTTATTAAGATGCAAAATCTTTCCGCCGTTCCCGGTATATACAGTAACACCTTTTAAAATTCGGGAGACGAGTTTGAACGCCTCGTCCTCATCCCCTATATTTTTAAACAGGTTTTCTATGCCTTCCCGAAGGGCGGATAAATTAACTTGCGCGTCTTTTATGCTCCCCGAATCCCCCGGAGTTGCTACCCCGGAAAAAACCGAGGCAAGCGCCGGAAAGATTTTTGATTGCAACAAGTGCAGCACTTTAAAAGACTCCTCACCCTCGAAAAGAGATACATCCACGTTGTAGCCCTCGAATGTGATAGATTTTAAATTGTCTGTCATTCGTTGCCGCCTATGATCATTTGATTTATGTCAATATTCATCATTTTAACCTGCCAAGTCCGGGTAGAAACTTCGGTACTTGATTCACCCGCTTCGGGCACACCGACAAAACAGCACTCGTCTGATTGCAACACGGTTGACCCTGCGTTGTCCTTTACAAGAACGGTAAATGGCTCCCCGCCCGGAGTGGTGAGGTCAGTTATTCTTAAGCCGGAGAACCGGGTGTTATCAGGAGATGTCCGCTTAAGCACTATGTCAAACATACCTGATTTTATATTAGTCTTTGAGCGCGATGTCACACCGTCCGCCCCAGTCAAAAAATTCCAATCGTCCCCGTCTGAGGTGAACTTGTAAACTTCGCCATCGCCCAAATCCGAGGGCGCGGCCCCCGCTATGATTACGTTAAATTGATCTATGTCAAAAGTCATTGTTACGCCTCCAAAGTAATGTCAATATAGCTATACAGGATTGCCCCGGCAAGCGCGCCGACTGCATCAATATTGCGAAGCGCCCGCGCTGTTTTATCTGCTGTTGACACATCGCCTATTTTCGGCATTGTCACACTGTAATCTGCAAGTCCGCCGTTGGTGATACCCTGCTGGAAAGCCTTTCTGATTTCGGCCTCATACATTGCAATACCCGCCGAGGTGTACGGCACTTTGCTATTCTGCCGGCTTTTGGTAAGTTTAAGCAGTAATATGTTATACTCAACTTCTGCCTTAAGCCAGTCGGCAAAACGTATAACATCCGCCCACTCACCGCTTGCGGTCTTACCCTCATACGGCAGCGTCCCGCCCGGCGTGTCTATAAAATACCACGAGTTAACCGCTTCAAGAGCAGTGATTTCAGCACTGGTAAATGTATCGGCAGTGACCCCGACAACGTTCTTTTCTGACCACGTTGTTTCGCCCGGCGTAGTGGTCGCCATGCGCGCGACAAAACGTATATCTGCGAAAAGATCACTTGTTGTTCCGTCTGCCGTCGAATGGTAGCCGCCGAATGACCTTGTATAGCCAAGGGCCTCAATTGCGGTCTGTACTGGTACGGCCTTGTCATCCTCAGCATACGCAAAAAATTTATTTTCTGTCTCCGCCCACGCTGCTGCGAGCTGCTGCGCTGCGCCGTCACGGCTTGTCATTGTAAGGAAATACCAGTCGTTATCCTCGGCCTTTATCGCGTTAAGCGTCGCGGTAAAGTTTGCGTCCGCTGCCTCTTCTCGCCCGACTTTTACAACTGTCGGCGGATTAGGCTGTTCAAACGCCGCCCGGAGTGCTTCATAGCCGATCGTACCGCTCGCAAAATCCGCGGACCCCTCCTCAAGTGATGCATAGCTTTTTACGCGGTCTGAAAATACCGTGTCTTCGGCTGCTATTACTATTAAAGGCGTCCCGAAGCCCGCCTTCGATACGGTCGGCGTGCCGAGTGTGACCGTTACAAATATCGTCTTTTTTTCTGCCATGTTATAAACCTCGTTTTATATGTCGTATGTTATCTCAGCAGTGTCAATATAGCTTATAGTTTCCGTTTGTTCATTTATCGCGTGCATACTAAATTGTAAAAGACCGCGTTCTTGAAATTTGCTGTCTTGTAATTCCGTCAAATCCTGAAAAACGGGGTTAAGAAAAAGCCCTAAGCCGTTTTCTATCAAAAGTAACTTTATAGTATCAGTTTTTAACTTTTCCCAAAGAGTTTTTAAAGCCGTTCTTGCCCCCGTATTATATGCGTTTATATCAGTCTCTAATATATACCGCTGCTTAATCGTTCTTACCCCCGCATTATCCGGGTCTGTATATATTGGTGTCCCGTCCGGGGTCATAATAAAATCATACGTCAAGTATACCGCCGAAGCCGAAGGGCGCGGGCTATTGTCGTTTTCCGGCATAATGTGGCCGGCAGCAACAACACCGGTTGCGGTCAGCACAGAAAAAACTTTTGCTTGCGCCTCTTCGTATGTCATTCTTTCATTGCCTCAAAATGATAGTGGGGGAGTAAATATGTTCTCGGCCGCGAATTAACAACCTTGTATGTCTTGCCCTCAAATATAATATAATCCCCGTTTCCGCTTTCGGGGTCAAGTTCCCGGATTTCTGCAGACGTATACCCTTTTATATTGTCTCGCTCTCTCCGCCCTTCGGGAAGAGATAAAAGCTCCTTCCCACTTATAGGCTGGATGCTTACTTGTATCTCGGTATCTGTTGAGGCCCCGTCCACCCACTTGCCTGTTGTTGTATCACGGTAACCGGGGGCAACCCTTCGCCGTGTGCATACCACATTAAAAAAGCTCATATTGGCCAGACCTTACGCCAGATTAAAAAAAGCACACCTGCGATAATGGCGATTACAAACAATATTTCAAGTACACCCTGCACAGGGCTTTTCTTTTCGGGGGTTTTTTCTTGTATCTGCACAGTTTCTTTTGTCTCAGTTTTTGTTTTTGTATCTGTTACTGTCTTTTCCTCTTCTGTTGTCACCTCTTCGGCAACAATCGCGCCGCCCTCGTCATACTCGGTTCGTATGGTTGTGCGCGTAGTGTCTGTCTGTATTTCCCGCACAACGGCAGTATTTTCGCGCGTTTTGGTATCATGTGATACCAATTGAGCAGTTTTGCAGCTTGAAAGTAGTATTAAAATTATTATAACAAGTGCTTTTTTCATTTCTTAAACGCTCCTGCAATATGCTCAACTGCGTTACCGGCAAAAAACCCGATTGACAGTATGACGATATTCCGGGTCAGCGTGCTATAGTTTTCCGTAGCCATATAAAACCCAACTGGGATAAGACCCGCAAACGTTACCAAATAAATAAGTGCCTTGCGCCCCCATGTTCTCACCTTAGCCCCCCACCATGCGCGTACATGAGCACGGTGTCAAAATCAAAATAATCTTGCTTTCCTTTGTCATTGCGTATAGCGCCCCATTTAGCAGCAGGTCTGCCGACAAGTCCGCGTCTGTCTATATGAAACCCCGGCGCTGGTTTCCAATCCGGGTAAATACCGAGGCCGCATTCATTAGCAAGCCCCCGATTTTCGAGGAATGAAAGCACCTTTTTTATATCGCCTATAAAATCGTCAGACTTAAAATGAAAATCTATAGCCGTTCCCACCTTTTGATAGTGCATTGAATTACTTGAATGCCCTGTCGGATGATACGCTACATGAAGGACTATAGGTTTATCAACAGCAAATCGCAAGTCCTGTAGTAGCCGCATGCTTCGAAAATCAGTCCCAGCAAGCGTTAAATCATTATGCCAAATATGTTCTCCGAATACGCTTTTCTCGTTGTATGAAAAATCAAGTAGTCCTGTAAAATCACTTTGTTTCATTAGTCCTCGCTACGCTTCGGCATTTTCTGTATAAGCTGCATCATAAGCTCATGTAAAGATTTAAGCTCTTCTTTTATTTCTTTGTAGACACCGTCATTAAACTCATTACGCACCTGCATAGCCTGTTTAACGTTATCAAGGTCACGGCAGTGCATATCTTCAAGCGTATCTACGGCTGTCATATTTGCTTTAATATCGCCTTTCATGGTTATAATAAACGCTGTCACAGTGACAACCGCGCCAGTTAGCGTTAGTGATAGACCTATAATAGTTGCCCACATACTTACCATTTATCCGCCTCATTTTTTATTTTTTATTTCTTCAACTTTTTCTCTTTGCGCGTTTTCCTGCTCTTCCGCTTGCTGTTTTATCGTACCTATAACTGCATATGAGTGCTTCGCCGGTACTTCCAACAACGCATTTACAACAAGCTGTAATTCACCTTGATTTAGTTGTATGTTGTAATTCATCCAAAAATCCTTTTAAAAAAGTTTTTTGGCTTGTGTTGTTGCGACGGCCTGACTTCGCCTTTTTGTCTATATAATAGATCAATGTCTTTGTTTAATCCATCTATTACATCAAGCAAGTATTTAATAATTTCCGTGTTACAAGAAATATTAGCAGACATATCCCTGCCCGGGTTTTTACCGCTTCCTCGTAAAAATGGGTGCAATTTGTCATGGTCAAGTTGTTTTTCTTTATTATTTTTGTCATAACCCTTAGGTATCCTTTGAACACTTTTTACAGCCTCTATAGCGAGCTCTGTACTTTCAGGGTAGGGCGTTCTATCTGTGAATGATAAAGCTGAAACATCACCTATAAACCAAGCGTCACCAGACGTATCTATTGTGAATTTTTCTGTTCCATCATCTCTTATCTGGAAACCATTTGCGGTGGCGCCTACAGTCCAGCTTTCAGTTAAACTACTTCCCGACAATTCTAATGATGCGTCTGTTGTACCGTGTATATTTAAAAATCTTGAAAAGGACGATGGGCTTGTCGGACTTGGTGTGCCAATTCCTACATCCCCATCCCCATCAATCCGCATTCTTTCAGTCCCAGTTGTCTGTGCGTTAGTTGCGTAAGTATAAAACCTTATCGAAGTTGCAGAGTTTTGTATTGACGAGCCACCGCCGACATAAAGGATATTATCTGTACTGTTTGAAATACCTACTAAACCAGTAAATGGCTCTTCTGCGTTTGTATAGTGTGCAAACCCTATTCTTGCATTTTTATTTGTTGTGTCTGTTCTTGTCGTAGAAAGTGAATCAGCTCCAATTGTTACACCTAATCCACCGTCAGAAACGTCAAGCCGTGAAAGCGCGGTATCTGTGCCAATGCCTAACCGCCCAGAGCCGTCAAGACGCATTCTTTCAGTTCCGGTTAATGTGGTATAATTCGAAGCAGTATAAAATCTTACTTGAGTTGCAGTATTATAAGTAGACGACGTGCCGCCTATAAACGCGATGTTATTACCATTTAGAGAGCCCCCCGAAAAGGCTAAAAAAGGCTCTTCTGCATTAAGGTAATGCCCAACCAATATGCGACCGTATTTATTAGTGCTATCTGCCGTAGCTGTTTCAAGTCGTATCGCTCCGCTACCCCCGATAATATGCAACTTGTTTGCTGGGGTTGCTGTTCCTATTCCTAAATTACCTTCTTTTATGTTGACTTGTGAAAGTCCTGCTATTCCACTTTCTGAATGTGAAAGATTTATACAGTCGTTTATATAATCATAAATTAATATACCTTTTGTGGTCGCACCTGAAACAAAAGTGAAGCCTGCCGAATAAAGGGAGCTTTCAAATCTTGCGAAGGTGTTTGAGGTACTGTATAGATGCAATGCGGTTTGTGGATTTATAGTACCCAAACCAATCCTACCATTTGTTGAATCATAATTAAAATCAGCATTTCCAGAAGCATCTTTTAGTTGGAAAGCCGTTGTTGAATCAGTTTCTGGTATGAATATAGCGCTTCCGTCGTCTGCCAATGTTAACGATTTGTTTGCGCCATTATTTGTCCAAAATTGAATTTCTTTACCCGCTGGACTTTGGAAGAAAGTATTACCTAAGTAGTTACCAAATAAAACATTGCTTGCGCCGGTTGTATCAAGCCTTATGTACGCTTGATTTTGGGTTGAATCAATTTCAATTGGAATAGTTAGCGTCGTATTTGAGGATAGCTTGTCACTAAACGTCTTAGCCCCTGCAATCGTCTGCGCTTGGTCATCAATATGACCGTTTGTTACTCCTGATGCCGCAAGTTCAATATCTGATAACTCGGAGTGTGAGGTTGCTGTTATTAGTGAGTAGTCTGTTGCTGTGCCGCCATCGTTAGCTGTAAGCATGTAATGTTCAGGAGTTCCAGAAGTATCTATAATTACAACGTCACCTATTGCTATATCACCTGAGGACCATACATTATCAATGTAATCTTGCAATGTGCTTTCGGTTGTGGTTACAACGTTTGTAATTTCTGACAAATCGGAAATAGTCAGAACTTGTTCAGCTTTACCGGCAGGGTCATAAACAGCTTGAGTCATATCACCCGAGCCGCTACCGCCGGGTAGCGAATACCCTATCTTTTTTATTTTATCACTCATGCGAGCCTCGCAATTGAGCCAGTCCCCTCAGCCATGCGAGCGTATACATCGACCGGGTCACCGCCAAGCTCTAACTTTGTATCACAAAAACTGTCAAAAAGAAGTAAGTCTGTATCAGCTATTGCGGAGGACGCGGCAGGGGCGGTATCGCCTGTATCTACTATACGAATAAAAATGTCACTCTCTTCATAATTCAAATTACGGAAAAACCCCCCATTCGCGTTGGATAAAATAAGCGTCCAGTCAGTATCTATTATAGGTATTTTTGTTATTCTATTAGCCATTATTTCTTGACCTCATAGTCAATGCTGTTTAACAACTGCCCGGAATCGATAAGCGGCTTAGTTGATTTTTTCCTAAGCATTGTTGTTTCCGATAATGCCGGGCTTGTCACAGTCTTAATCTCTTTTTGTATCAAGGACTTTCCCAAGAGCCCGAGCTTGTTAAGCAGGGTATCAAGTGAGACCCCGTCCGTGATATACTGCTTAATAAGTTCGATTCGTAGTTTATCCAGTTTGCTTTTTCCTTTCGCTATGCCGTTTCGTATAAACGGCCATTTCTTAACAGACCCGTCACGGCCATAGTGCAGCACCGCCGCAACAAGCGCCAAAGATACACCCCCGGTATAACTTCCGGCATCGGCGGTAACGCCAACTTTCACGCCCGCACCGTCAAGCTCTGGAAAGCGTTTTTTTATCTCTTTCCAACCCCTATCTTTTATGACAACCCGTTTTGACATATCAAATAACATCCATAGCGATTCCGGCGCCTGCAGATTTCATAAGCTGCAACAAGACGTTACCGTAAGAAGTCTGCCCAAGTGAACTATTACTTTTAAAGGTACCAAAAGAGATGGATAGGTCACCCTCTCGAATCGACGTAATAGGCCCGCCCCCGTTTACCGCGCGGACTGACGTTAGTGTTGCCATGTGCGCCGCGTATAACGCGATAACATACCCAGACTCGACACAAAATAAGGACGTATCAAGACACGCCGATGCCTGTGAGATAAGCGCGTTTTTTGTATCATCTGAAAGCGCCGTAAACTCTGGGAACATGTTAAAATAGGCGAGGGCGGTCATTGTTATTCTTCCTCTTCGGCGGAAAACTCTCTTTCAAGCTCTGCTATACGGTCGATAGCCGCGCCCTTAACAGACTTCGAAACTTCCTTGGCGTCACGGATGTCAGACAAGTAAGCAAGATCCATGGTTTCCAAGATAAGTTCCTTTTGTTTGGCAACCGGAAAATCAAAGAAGGTTTTTTCTTCAATCTTATCAGAGCCTGTCTTGTCGGTTATAATTTCCCACTCGCCACGCTTAAGTTCTGCCTGTCCGGTAGGTGTGTTTATATGAGCGGTAAATTGAGCCGCGTCAATTTCATTCACGCCCGGGTATACTGCTTTTTTAGCAAATACTGGTACTTTGTTTCCGTTGTACTTTACTGTTATCGTTTTACTCATGCTTCGCATCCTTTTTTAAAAAGTCCCCGGCGGGGACGAGCCCGCCGAGGCATACGGAGAAGTTGAAGGTGGTTTGAATAATATCTCTTAAATACCGTCAGCGTAAATGATAGACATTGGATATTGAGCAACAACGCCGCCGATCTTAGAAACACAAGGAACTTTGAACGCAAGGTTCACTTCCTGTGCTGGGAGCTGTCTGAAAGCATACGTAATGTCACCTTTTACCTTGCGGCGGTCGCGTCTGTATCCGATCATACGCTCGCCGTTACCACTGCCCAAAATGCCGCCAAGTTTTACCGCCTGACGGACGGTAAGGCCAGGATGCACGCCAAGGATAAACTGCAAAATAGTAGTATCAGAGTTTGACGCGCGCGGAGTGCTCGCGATATACTGATACTGCTCTATAGGGAGACAAATATCAGTAACCATCTCAACACCGCCGGTCTGTTCTGGTACTTGTGCAATCATCATGTTAATATCATCTATTATCTGATCAGCAGTTTTAGCAGACCATAATTTACTTGCTCCTGTACCGTTATTAGGCACGGTGTAAGACTGCGCGCCTGAGAGGTTGAAAAAGCCCTCAATGCCACGAGCGGAATCACCGAGAAGCATAACGTTATCGATCTCGCGTTCTACGGCTTCGCGGGCTGTTATACCCATATCAGACGGCAGATTCCAGCCATTGCGCGCGGCTTTGTCGATGTCGTCCCAACCATATTCATACGCATCGCCAACGGTGTACACAGGACGAGTAACTTTTTCCAAAAATTTTGACACATTCGGAAGGTCATCACTGTATGAATTGATAAGCTTCGCGCGGCCTGTTTTAGTTGCTGTACGGTATGTAATCGATTCTGCGCCCGGATCGTTTGACACGTCCATAGGCAGAATATCCATATATTGCATTTCTGCAAACTGCGCGTCATAGATCTCTGTCTCGACGCGTTCAAGCTCTGTCTCTAAAAACATAGTGTTTGACGCGTCAAGCTCGGCGACAAGATCAGAGTTTAATAATTTATTAAATGTTTTTGACATTTTTTTGTATACCTCGCTTACGGTCTGTTAAATTCAATCGGCGCAAGCAGTTTACTATTGATAGTAACCGCGTACCCCTTGAAAACTGCGCCGCTTACGGCCTCAGTGGTTGCATCGTCAACAGTGGTAAACTTACCACGGTTAGCGCCCGTAGAAACAACATACACGGAACCCCCGATTGCTGGGTCTTGACCTGTCACAAGCTCGCCCGCAAAGACGCCTTGTGTGCCGTATGAGTTGACTTCATACTGTGCAATTTCGCCATCCTCGTTTTGTTTTAGCATACAGATTCCGCCGAACACTTGATCCGTGGAATAGACAGTCGATGCAGAAGCCTGCGAACCGCCAAGGGTTACTTCCGTTTCAATCGCGATGTCCGCGCTGTCCTCTGCTGGGAGAACCCGACGAGTTACAACAATAACGCGTCCGGCGCCAGCAACGCAAGATACGCCTGTAAGCGCATCAATTGCGGCAACAAGAGCCGCTTTTGTTGTTGCTTGATCCGTGTCAAACACAACCGGCGTAATCGCCGCGCCGTTCACAGAAAACGCAATACTATTTGACGTTACAAAATCCGCGTCGTATGTAACAGTAGCAATTTCCTGATAAAAATTTCGTACTGCCTTATCAGCATTAGGCGAGCGGTCAAGTGCAACACCACGCCCGAATTGAAGCGCGCTCGCGTCTACGTTGCTGTAAGACTCCGCGCGCTTGTTGCCAGAATCAACATGCTGTCCCGGCTGGTATAGATCAAAATCGTTTGTATAAGCCATACTTATTTGTCCTCCCTACCGGTAAGCCGGTTAATCATTCCGCTTCTGGCGGCTTCTGCTTTGTCCTCAGCTTTATCAAGCGATGGCACGACTATCGTTGTTGCTGTCTTGCCTTTGGCCTTTAGCTTTGAGACATAATCAAACGCTGCGTTTATATACGCCTCATCTTTGCCGTCAAGACTGACCTCGGGCTGCTTTTTCTCACAAATCGCCCGCTTGATTTCAGCCGCGCTTTTTTCCTCATAATCCTTTGCATCAAGTCCAGTCTCGGAAGCAACTGCATACAGCGCCGCTAATTCCTTAGCTTGCGTTTTGATTGCCTCTTCATCTGCGCCGCTTGCGCTGTCAAGCTCGGTTTTGAGCTTTCCGTTATCCGCAATCAGATTGTCGGCTGTTGCTTGAAGTTCTGATACTTTCGCGGATAATTCCTTCTCTTTGGTCTCGGCGGCATCAAGGGCGGATTGCATGCCCTGATACACCGGGACAAAACTTTCGGGGACTTCATAGGACACGCCCCCGCGTGTTATCGTTGCCATAGATTGTACCTCTGTTGTAATATCGTTATCATTCGTAATTTCATACGATACTCCGTCCGCGTCCAGACCGCTATCAAGCGCAATAATGGCGTTACCAACACGCCCGGACTTTTCAAGAGATAAATGATTATAGATTCGTTTAGTTTGTTTACTGTCGTACTTCTCGCCCTCTGGCGTTGTGCCGGGGGTCCAGTCAATTTCTGTAAGATACCCGCAGGAGAGTTCTTTTAGCTCTTTACTCTCAACCCGCTTAATAGCGTCAGAAGCAGTTACTAAAAATGATGCCATTATATCGCCCTCGTGACGCCTTACATTTTCACCTGTCCACCCTGCTGCGAGTTTACGAAAATTGTCGGCGTGTATCATTTGACCGGGCTCGGTGTACGGGTGACCCGCGACAACAGGCTTTAGTTTCAGGGTATCAAGAGCGGCGGAATCGTAAACGACTTCTGGCGGGCAATAGCGGCGGTGGGACTTGCCGTCCACCATATAGGTAAACACCCCCGGGCGGGTGACAACGGCATCAATTTTCAAGTAGCCTTCGGGGGTCTTTTCAACCTTGCCCTTGACTGCTGCTCTATCGAGCGTTAATTCTTGGCTCATTGTTACCCCGGGGTAAAAAAATGAATAGACACTTGTAAGGTAAACAGTATATTATGATATGTCAAGTAATTTTATTGAAAAAGTAAGGGGGCATAATGAAAACACTACAAACTGAGGAAATAGGCATCCTCGCGGATTTCCTGCGCTCGTCTGCCGCGGTTGCGCAGATTGTCGCGGCGGATGTCAACGCGGGACTCGTCGATAAAGATAAACTCTTAAACGCGCTTGAATCGCTGGATAAGCGAGAAGCCGCTATTAAAAAAATGTTAGGGGGCGAGTAATGGCTATTAAAAAAGCAGTAAAAAAGCCGCCGGTAAAAAAGAGGGTTTCCAGAGCACGGGACATAAAGAAAGAGGCAACTAAACTCGCTAAGGATAAAGTAAAGAAAATCATAGTACATCAAGCATCTCTCGGCTACACGCTCGAAGAGATAGCGGAACTCACACAAACGGACAGAAAAACGATCTATGACTGGGGTAACATAGATCAAAAATTTAAAGACGATCTCAAAGCCGCCAGAGAGGCCGGGAGAGAGTATAAAAATGAGGAGGTTATTGACTCCCTCTATGAGCGTGCTACCGGAATGAGAATTAAAAAGGAGTTAGCCTTTAAAAGCAAAGGCGAGCCTATCCAAAAAACCGTGGTCGAAGAAGAGCTGCCGCCGGATGTCCGGGCTGCTGAGTATATCCTATCAACACAACGGAAAGGGCGCTGGAATCCTAAAACAGTTATCGAACATGAAGGTATTGAGCGTGGTGACGTGGTGATTTACAATATCCCTGACAATAACCGGATGTTAAAAAGAGACCGTGAGAAATTAGAGTCCGAAGAACGATAAAAAAACCCCTCTTTACTCCCTTACCAGTAAAGAGGGGCTATTCCAGAACGATCAGAAAGACTGTCACAACTACTTAAGCCAAGGAGTATTATTCAATATACTGCCTATTCAGCTTTTGTCAAGCGGATTCTGTAATTTTTTACGACATTCGAGGTACAGCGCCTTAAGCCCGCTCAAACTGTTTCGCTGTAATGCCATCCTCACCGCCATTTTTGATTTACCTAAGTCTTTTGACAACTTCTCAGGACTCCCGGCATCGGCTGTATAATCCTGTATCTCTCTTCTTAAAAAATCTTTAAGCTCCTTCTCGGTGCTTACATAATCGACATAATTATTGATCATAATATTTCCTTTGCCGGGGTAGAGACCCCGGCTTTTGGTAACTACATATACATATCTGCTATCATGTTATTGTATACATACTCTATTGAGTACCTGTAATTTTTTGCGCCTTCGCACAAGCTGTAAAAATGCACGTATTTACGGCCAATTTTATCAAGGCAACATGAAGGGCTTTTTTCTCTGTTTGGTAAGCTCGCAAAATATTCTGCTATTGACTTTTTCATTTCCTTTGTTGTTTTCATCTTTCGTTTCTCCTTGTCTTTGTTATGTATATAATATAACTATATTGTTATACTTTGTCAAGCGTTTTTATAACTTTTTTGTTATATTTTTTAATTTTTTTATCAAGGAACCCCCCGCGTGTAAGCCGGACGTTATTTATTTAAGGAGAAAGCCTGCTAAACCTAATTTTATTAAGCAAAAGAAACTTTCCACTTTATTTAATTAAGTTTATCTACCTTAAATCCTTATATAATTAGGTTAGCGCTGGATTAAGTGGCGTTTCCGCCCCCTCCGGCAGCCTGCGAAAAATACCCCAAAATCGGCATAGTTATTGTAAGCCCGTCCGGGCGGGTTGGTACTCCCGCCTTCCCGCGTTTTTCCACAAAACACAAAAACCACGCTTTGACTGCTTTTTTCTCTAAGGAAAAAAAAATATTCTCTATAGATAGTAATAGGTTATTTTGTGGATTTTGTGTTTTGTGGAAAGTTTAAACCAGTTTTTCACAAAACACAGAAAAAAATACATTGACAAAGTAAAAATAAAAGTGTCTTTTGTGAGAAAATATTGCAGTACTCGAGGTATCTATGGCAGAAAAATCGCATATATTACATCAACAACAGGAAAAAGTATCGGAATTTTACCGGCAATTACTGTCCGGCGCGCCGTTTGTCTACACGCTACCGGGCAAAAAAGATGGGTTTTTCGCGAAGCTCGCGCCCTCTTTTGACGTGGCAAGAGACATACTATTAAAGGCTAACGATCAGAATAAGAATGTATACTATATTCCTAATACCGTTTTCTCACTATCGCATAAAATAGGTACGGATGAACAGGGCAACGCGATTTATGAGATTAAAGAATTGGAAGAATACAGTCCAACCGTAGATTATTCTATATGTGATAACAACGTCAGCGCCCCTAATGCTGTATGGATTGACATAGACAACGGGCCCCTCCCCGAAGATTTCCCACTTGAGCCTACAGTTATCGCCTCCCGTCAAGACAAAAAAGGTCACCATGTATACTGGTTCATTACTGAGACAGACGATTTTGACCTTTGGCGCGACACAATGGAAACGCTTATAAAATACTATCACTCAGATACATCAATAAACAATCCGGGGCGGTGGATGCGACTCCCGTATACAGCGGTAAGAAAAAACAAGCCGCATAAAGGGCTGCATTATGAGATTGTACACGCAGATTATACAAACAGATACGCGGTCGAAAATGTTCGTATAAATCACCGTTGGGAGAACTCGCCGCAATACAAAAAAGCAATTGAGGAGCTCCCGCCGGTCGAAGAGGGCGGGCGGCACGACCACTTAAAAACACTTATCTGCTCTTTATTCTGCCAAGGACATACAAAATCTGTAATAAAGGAGAAAGTCCTATTAGAGTTCCCGCGTTTATCCTACACCGGCGATAGGGATTTTGAAAAAGAAGCCGATAAAATAATTGAATGGCGTGATTCTATCAGGAAACAACATGAAAATATTGAAGTATTCCCGCCAAATCAAGAGGGCTTAAGCGAACGGGTCGCGCGGTATCTGCCAAGCGGGCGTATAATATACAACATAAATTCGGCCTCGTGGTTCGTTTTTAACGGGAAACGCTGGATCGATAATATTGTAAAACCGCTTTCCACGGTGTCGCGTATTATTAAGGACAAATATCCTTTAGAAACTGAAAAACTATCCTCCGCGCAGCTTACAGAAAAAGGTCGGGAAAAAGTATACGGCCGCTGTGTCCAGCAACAAAACTCGATGCTAAATGCTAATTATATAACCGCCGCGCTTGATTTCTTAAAGGATAAAAAGGGATTTGCCGCCGCAGAAGAGGACACCGCCGGGCGCTTTCCTATGATGAATTCGCGGCATAGCCTTATAAACTTTAAAAATACCGCGTTTGACCTTGATACATTTAAGCCCATACCGTTTGATTACGCCCACTATTCAACATATTCATGTAATACAGACTATAAACCAGAAGCATTGTGTCCTATTTGGGAAAAATTTCTTGATCAAATATTTGAAGGCAACGCAGAGCTTATACAGTGGGTTCAATGTTTTCTCGGTAGCGCGTTAAAAGGTACAACAGGCGACCGTATTTTTCCGATATTTTACGGAACGGGGGCAAACGGTAAGAGCACGCTGATAAACGTCATGATGCACATTCTCGGGGACTACGCCGGGGTATGTTTTACGCAAGACCTTGCAAGCCGTGAGGGCAATACTAACCGCTTCGCCCTATCTGACTTTCCCGGCAAACGGTTTATAGTCGCCAACGAATCAGAGCAAAATGCGCGGCTTAATATGTCACTGGTAAAGGTGCTTACCGGCGGGGACGTGACCGAATGTGAACGTAAGCACCGATCTAAATTTAAGTTTGTACCGACGTTTAAACCTGTGCTTATTACGAATCACAAGCCTATAATTACACATGTAGATAAGGCCACGCGCGACCGTATAAAGCTCATTCCGTTTTCTTTTTCCGTTCCCGAAGCACAACAGGATAGAGAGTTAACGGATAAATTAAAACTTGAGTCAAGCGGAGTGTTAAACTGGCTTATCGCGGGCGCGAAAATGTGGTCTGAAAGCGGGCGGGTTTTGCCGTCTTGCTCTATTGTGGACGCGGCAAGCCGTGAATATTTAGATGATGAGGACACCTTTGTCCAGTGGTTTGAAGATCGGTGTGAACAGGTCGAGGATCCCAAAGACGCCGATTCGATTATGTCACTTTTGGAGGACTACCGGGGCTATACGAATAATTTGAGATTTCGTAAGAAGAGTTTGAAATTGCTTTTGGTACAGCATGATATCCCAACGGCAGAAGACCCGAAAAACCGCGATAGGGATATTTATCTATTGCGCATTCGTGAGAACGCGCTTGATCAATCAGAGGGAGGAGTATTTTAAATGGAAATAATCGCCAAAGAAACGCCATATAAAGGTGTTATGTTTCGCTCACGCCTTGAGGCGCAAGCGGCTTATTATCTTGATTTTCTCGGGTTTAAGTGGCTATACGAGCCGCATACCATAAAACTATCTGATGGGCGTCTGTACGTCCCGGATTTTTATTTGTATGAATTAGATAACTACATTGAAGTTAAGGGCGCTCATAATGAGCGGATTGATAAGTTCAAGCTCTTCGAACAAGACAAGGAGGGCTGCTTTTTATTAACAGAACTCGGCTTTGCCAATGAGGACGATCTTTGTCTTTATGAATGCAGAGAGTGTGGTTTTCGGCAGCTAACCCGCATTATAGATTGGTATTCTTGCTTAAAGTGCGGGATGGACGACAACCCGGCTATCGCTGATTACTTAAATCGCGACATTCCTTTTATCGAGGTTAGGAACGAAATTTCTCGATATGATAAGAGAATAAGCCCGCCTGAGTACCTTTACAGAGAGTATTAAATAAAAAAATAAGCCGGGGTTTCTCCCGGCTATCTAAGCAATTCCTTAATCTTCCGCGGTGTCAGCTTCTCCCCCGTTGCCTCCTGATAGGCTCTGAGAGCCTCCGAGAGCGCCTCTACGGGGCTTTTTTCGCCCTCTGAAGGGTCTTGTATATCTTCTTTCTTTTTGGCCCGTTTACCGCTTGATATGGCTTCACCCGCCATAAGCGCCCGAAGCTTTTCAGGATCCCGAAGGATTGCCATAATCCGCGCGGCGCTGGCTGGACTTATCCCCATGTGATCAACTATGTACTGCTTTTTGTTTTTTGCTGCCTCATAAGCCGCGTCTCTTTGCAGTAATTCCACCCGGTCGCGCTGTGACAAGTTCCGGCGGTGGTACTGTGTCCTGTCCATATAGGCTTTCACGTCCTCTATAGAGGCGAAACTTTCAAATATGGCGGGAGCGTAGCTTATCCCCGCGCGTCTTGCCGCTTCCCGGCGGGTGTGTCCGTCTACTAAATACCCGGTCTCTTCCCAGATAATAAGCGGGTGTTTCTTGTCGAAGCCCCTTTTTTCCATCGATTTTCTAAGGTTCTCAACAGTGGTTTCATCCCGTTTAAAGTGCTCGTCTAGCTCCGGGTGTATTTTTACAAGTTTTATGTCTATGAGTTCAGCTTTCATCTTTCAACACCTCTTCAATAGTTTTTCCGGTTGCTTTTTCGATAGTCTTCAAGATTTCTTGATTAACTTCTTTTTTCCAGCTTTTAGGTTCTTGATTATCCACCCCGGCTTTCTCGGTTAACGAATTACAGACGTTCACCCATTCTTTTTGTGTTTTTATAGCGTTAATCAAGCAATCAAGCATTTCCGGCGCTGTTGTCATTAAGCGGGCGTCTGATTCATTTACTACATGAGTCGATACGTATTTGTAATCGTCATCATTCGGCCCATACCACTCTATGATCTCGTAAGCATCCCATTCGGAGTCCGTCGGGTCTATCTGTTTGTATTGCCAAATTTTCATCTTTCCGTATTCTCCTTTCTTATTCTAATTTTAATCTTTTTCGCTCATTTTGGTATCATTTGAGACCAATTTTTCGCTTAAAGCGTCGAAAAAGTTCACTCCCCCGCATCGCGGGCAGATTTTAAAAATTACGCCGCCGCTTTGCGATCTACCGGATACGCCCGACAAGTCACTGTTACAACTAGTACAGTTTTCCCGTTTCCATTCTTTCATTTTTCGCCTTCCTCCGTCATTTGCGCAATTGTCCTGTCAGCCTTATATCTTGTCACACGTCTCATGTTATCATCAATCAAATAAAGTTGGAGCAGTACTAAAAAGCAATCCGCCGACTCTTCTGTTATGTTTTGGCTGTCCTCTTTTTCTATTGCGTTTTCAAGTTCGTCAAGCTCTTCTAATAATTTGTTGCGTTGGTGTATAGGCCCGTAGTGTTCTATTATTTTCTTTGCTCTTATTGCGATTTCTTGTATTTCCATTTTTATTCTTCCTCCCTTTCATATCGTTCTTGCTCAAGTCGACCGATTTCAATATCGATATACTCCCGCGCTTTTCTAAGGTCTTCAATTTCTTTTGACGGGTCTTTACGCCCCGCGCGCCAAATATATTTTATGGCGTTCCCACGGCAAAAATTAAAGTGGCGTGTAACCTCAATGCACTCTATACCCGGCACAACATCGGTATAATGTGACGGGTGTGAGACGATGTTTTTTTCTTCCGGTTGGTTAGTTCTTTCAAGCATTTCCTCCCCCTACCATAAATCTTTCCATTGGTTACGCCTTCTTTTTAAAAGATTTTGTTTCTACTTCGTTCCAGTTTCCTGCATATGTCTTTTGCAGCACTCTACCGTAATTAGTAAGCGCGGTTATCATAACACTGTATTTTATAACAACCCCCTGTTCGTTTGTTTCTTCTGGAGTTAAATCTGTCTGTATCTGTATTATTTTTTCCATCTTTCACGCCTCCTTTTTAAACTGCGTATCTCTTAAACTTTTTTGTATAACGTCACGCTTCCTGTCGAGTAATCGCATGATATACGCATCAATTCCGTCCTTAAAATAAAACATTTTTGCAACTACTAACCCCTTTTGACCTGTCCTATTAAACCGGGCGATAACTTGATCAACTTCCGCGGGCGTATACGGTAACTCAACAAAAATAACCAACCGCCCTTCTGTCAGATTCACGCCTTCTTTAAGTGCGCCGATAGTTGGCAAAAGTATATCAATTTCACCCGCTTGGTATTTTTTAACAATACCCGCCCGGCACTTAGGGCTTTGTGTGCCGTTTACTATCGCAATATCTGCACCTTTACATTTTCTGTCGAGCTCGGTAAACAGCGCCTCTTGAACTGCTTTATGCCAGCAATAGACTACCGGCCTAATTCCGCACTCATACGCATCAACTATCGCCGGAAGTATGAGCGGAATTTTATGCAGCGCCGTTTGTGTCCTAAGTGCCGCAAATTCACACGCTGCCGGGGTGTTACTATCCTGCCCCTTTAAGATGTCCTCAACTTCTATGCTGTACCGCTGTAAAAAGTCATTTTCCTCTTTCATGAACTTTTTTAGCTTTGCCCCTTTAAGCTGCAACGGTATGCGCGCCGGGGTGACCTCTTTTATGCCGGGAATTTCTGATCGGCGAAGCATGACACTCGATAAGATTTTGTGTAACTGCTTTTCATTTTTCACGCCTACAGGCTTTACCCCATACGGCGAGTATTGCAAGAACCCCGCAAATCCAGCAAGAAACGACATTTTATCATACTTCCGTAAAACTTCCGGAGCTATGCGGACTACTATATTGTAGATGTCCTCAACACTGTTGACAATAGGGGTTCCTGTGAGTAACAACGCATTTTTTGACCGGTACAAAAGATTACTTTTCTTATTCTGGAAGGTTCCAAGCAACCGCCTTGACCGTATAGAGTTCCACGTTCGGAAAGTGTGCGCCTCATCACAACACAAAAGAGAAAACGTCTTTTTTAATAGCTGCTTGTGTATCGCGTCACTTGCAAGCATGTTGTATGAGCCTATATAAATTTCGGCGTCATGAAGCACTTGCTTTTTACTGTCAATAACGCACACGTCACTTTTGCACCCCCAGAGTTCAAGCTCGTCAAGCCAGTTATACACTAAATAAGCGGGGGCGGCGATACATACAGGCATATCAAAACTTGCTCGCATCTTTATAAGGTGTATAGCTTGCGCAGTCTTACCAAGCCCCATAATATCAGCACACAGCGCGCCTTTATGTTTCTCAAATACGCCCTGTAAGAATTCTACTCCTTTTTGTTGATCGGCTCGCAAGGTCGGTTTCACTCCTGCCCCCTTGCCCGCTGTTGTATCTCTTCTTTTGCGTCCTCTATGATGTCAGTATATACATTATGAAGGACCTCTTCGTTATGAAGGGCGTACATAACAAGCCTTGAGAGGACTTCTGCGTTTGTCGCCCGAACGCGGGGACGAAGCGCCTTTTTAATCTCGCATATTTGGCGACTTAAGGTCTTTGATTCATCTGCTGTAAGTTCCAAGTGGCGCAGCACCTTTTTTCTTTTCTGTGTCTTCATTCGTTTTACTCCTCCTTTTTTACTTTTGTTTTACCGCGTCACCCGGACATATATCAGATACTTCACATCTATCACAGAGCAGGCATTTAGCCTCGATAAAGCGCACCCCGTATCCCGGTTCTGGTATAAACGCGGCCCCTGTGCAATACTCAACACACTGCCCGCAACCTGTACAATCGCCATCGTTAAATTCAATCATTTGTTTTGTCCTCTCTTTTTACATTAATAATTCACTTTCACTAAATTATGTGATGTGCTATTTTTTAGGTTTTGAACCTATTAAAGCGATATTACATGAAACTTGGTAACGTTCCCCACTTTGAGGATTTGTCATTTTGCCGCCGACATAGTAACCAACAGAACCAGTTGAAAAGTGTTTTTGAAGAACGACCTCTCTCATAAACTCCTCGCCTGTTTCTTTGTCTTTTATTATTATTTCTAATAACTCCGGTGCTTTTTCGTCTGTCTTTAATGGTTGTGGCTTATCCTTGTCTATTTTAAACATTTTTTTTATTCTCCTATTATTATTTTTGCTAAATTTTGTGATTATGCTTTCATACGCGTTATAAAATCACAAAACGTTATCACTAAAACGCCGGTAAAAAGCGCGCCTAAAAATGGCAGCAGTAGCGTCCGCCAGTCTTGCCCCAAAAGAAATAACGAAACGGCGCAGTATATGTGTACGACAAAAGAGGCAAGCAACACTGCGCCGAAAAGTATGAAAATCTTTTTTAGTTTCACTCATGCCCCGCCTTAAAAAGTTAGCCGCCCATAAGGGCGGCGTGGTGTGCCTAGCCAAAAGTAGGCTCGTCTTCTTCTTCGTCGTCTCCCTCAACTACGTCAAAAGGGGATGGCTGCCCAAAAACCTCATCTTCTTTTACTTTTTGTACTGCATACAGTGACAGAGTAATCCCGTTTTTTGGCTTGTTGTAACAATACGCATCAACATACGCGTTTACCCAGTAGCCGGAAACGATTTCGCCCGCGATAAGACCCTTGTCTATAGGCTCGTTGTTACGATCAACAACAACAGGGGGGCCTTTTTTTTGATTGCGGTTAGCGCCGATAACAATATGACCCTCGTATGCTGCAACTGCTTCTTTTTCCTCATCCAGTCTGCGCGCATTGATTTTGTCGCCGTCTTTGATAACACAGTTATCATTATACGGGTCTTGGTCAATAGCGGTTTTGTACACTTGCGCTTTCGCGGTCTTTGACCACTTATCCACGTTGTCAACATTTGCTTTTAAAAAAGCCTTTATGTTGTCAATGACTGCTTTGTCGCCTTTTGGGACGAGGAACTTAATTCCGTACTTTGCTTGCTCTTCTGTTTGCCCCGCAAAGCTGGCTGGCTTATCCAATGACGGATATACTACCCTCACGTTGTCCAGTCTCAAACGGCTCGTTTTTTTGCTCATTGTATCACCTCTGTGATTAAATTTGATTTATGATTGTAACATCATAGTAGTACTATAGGCAAAGCGGGCGTTATGGTCAAGCATAAAAATAAAGTATAGCATAAAAAATTATACTTTTTTTCTATAATTTTTATAAAAGCGGTTGACTAATAGGGCAACCGTGTATATTGTCTTCTTATAACAAAAAGTTAAGGAGAAAAAACAAATGATTGAAATCAGCAAGCAGCAAGACGAGTTTAAAGGCTTCAAAATCCTTGATCTATGCCGGGACGAAAAGGGAGTAAAACCGGTATTTGAATTTATCTACAAAGAAGGGGCTATCTTTTCCGCTTCAGACTCGCGCCGTTTGGTAGTGTTTACATGTGAAAATTTCGCGGGTGAAAAGGACGGGTTTTACAAAGTCGTATCAAGCAAATCATCTGAAATAGACTTAAACTTTCATAGCGCGGATGAATTTAGCTTTCCCGACTTTAGTAAAATTATGCCAGACCCTGAAAAGGTAGACCCCGAGAATATATTTACAGGATCAGGCAACGCGGGTAAAAATAAGCTCATAAACGGTCAAAACACTGGTAAGCTGTTGTATGAACTCGCGCAGCGCGGTGTGTGTATCAATCCTATGTATTTAGATGTACTCACATACGCGGATGATCCTTTTAACGTATATGTGCAGGGGCCGCTCTCGCCTGTGCTTATGGAATTAGTGGAAAATCTGCGATATATTCTAATGCCGGTACAAGTAAAAAACCGCTAAAAATAATAAAAAATCAAAAGGAGAATAAAATAAATGAAATTAACTGCATCTATGGTCGGGCGCGCTATGGCGTGTCCCGGTTCTGTAGCTCTGGAAGAAGGGCTCTCAAGAGAATTACGCTACAACCCATTTAAGACGGCTGCCGATCGTGGTAAAGCAATACACGCGGCTGCGGAAACTCTCGCGAATGCCATAGCAAGCGGGAAAAAATGCACTGTCATACAGGCACTAAAGGATCACGTACAAAAGGACGCGCCGTATTATGACGATGCCAAATTTATGGTAAATGAATACGGTAAGTATCTTAAAAAACTCATCCGGGAGCGCGGGAAGTATGGCAAGTGTGAGTTAGTAGTTGAGGGAAAACAGCGCCTTGACTGTTTGGGTGTTGATAACGTATTTAAGGCCGATACTATGCTCATAACTAAGGTAAAGGGTAAGAACGAAATAATAATAGACATTATCGACCTTAAGACCGGTAATTTCGACTATTCAGAAAGCGCGTATGAACAGCTTTCCTTTTCTGCCGATGTCCTAAGTTATTCGGGCTTCGGGGGTGCGGGTGTTACTACCTTTACCGGTCACGTTGTGCAGCCGGGGTATTGGGATGAACTGCGCCGGGCGGTGTCAATGCCGCTTGAAACCTCAGCCGACGATCTGCCGAATAGGATTAAATACATACGTGCAAACAGCGACAACTACAATGTTTCTGAAAAATGCAAGTTTTGCCCGGCTGTTGTTGTCTGTCCTGCAATGCATGCGATGTATGGGGGCTTTAAAAGCTGTGCTGGCGTTGGCGCTGAGGAGTTAAGCGCCGAGCGTTTGGAAGATATTTTTGTTATGTCTTCATATATAAAAACTTTTCTCGACGCGGTAGAGCAAAGAATTGGTGTCCTTATTGATAGCGGGACGCGCTTTGATTCTGTGTATAAAAAGGAGACTTCGGGGCATAGAAAATGGATAAGTGAAAAAGAAGTTGAAAAGCGCCTTAGCTTTTTGGGTGATAAGCTCTATCAGCCGCGAAAGATAAAAAGCCCGGCGCAAGTTGAGAGACTGGCGGGAAAAGAGAACATTTCCGACCTGTACGATAAACCAACGCTTTATAAAATAGCAGTTGGCGAAAAAGACACAAAGGAGTTATTTTAGCTATGGAACTACAAGAACTAAAAGAAGTGCTGGAATCACACGTGAAATGGCTCAGGGGTGAAGACGGGGGCGTAAGGGCCAACCTGTCCGGTGCTAACCTGTTCAGGGCCAACCTGTCCGGGGCCAACCTGTCCGGGGCCAACCTGTCCGCTGCTAACCTGTTCAAGACCAACCTGTCCGGTGCTAACCTGTTCAGGGCCAACCTGTTCAAGGCCAACCTGTCCGTGGCCAACCTGTCCGGGGCCAACCTGTTGCGGGCCACCCTGTCCGGGGCCGACTTGCGCGTTGCCAACCTGTCCGGGGCCAACCTGTCCGTGGCCGACCTGTCCGGGGCCAACCTGTCGTGGGCCAACCTGTCCGGGGCCGACTTGCGCGCGTCCGACTTGCGCGCGTCCGACTTGCGCGGGGCTGTAGGTTACTTTTTAGCCTGCCCGGAGACCGGCGCTTTTACCGCGTATAAAAAAGCGGGT
>Ga0272441_10001720_pt1 | contig 46086 bp, 28 predicted proteins | sample SSMProp6N_FD_193582 | JGI IMG/M metagenome (GOLD analysis project Ga0272441, IMG submission 193582) | Marine sediment archaeal communities from Little Sippewissett salt marsh, Falmouth, MA, United States - SSM-Prop-6N | ecosystem: Environmental > Aquatic > Marine > Wetlands > Sediment ... | reverse complement strand
CGCCTCGCCGTTGCCCTGCCATGTCAGCGTCTGCGCGGCCGCGTTGTAGCTCAGCATACCGTTCCCCAGAGGCGTGCCATACTCGACGCGCGTGATCTTCACGCCTGTGATACTGGTCGGATGATCGTCAAAGCCCCGCGGCTGCACGACATCGCTCGTCCACGGCTCGTCTGGGTCATCGATGCAGTCGAAGAACACGCCCAAGGGCATCACGCCGCTGGTACGGCTCGCCGTCGTCATCGGCTGTGGACCACCACCGGTTGCCGTCCCGGTGTAGTTCTGCGCGTTTTGGGTGCCGGTGACGCTCGTATACGCCCGGCTGGCAGGTGCGAAGTCGTAGCCGGCCTTGCTCGGCGTTGCCGTCCCGCTCCATCCGTAATCAACCGTAGCGCTGTAATCACCACTGGCATTCGTGACCGGATTCCCCGGCAAGCCGCCGACCGTCACGCCGGCGAGCGCCGCGCCCTCGTCGTCAACCACGCGTCCCGCGATGGTGAACGTCTGCAGCGTCCCCGTGTAATTCTGCGCGTTTTGGGCGCCGGCGACGTTCGTGTACGTCCGGCTGGCAGGTGCGAAGTCGTAGCCGGCCTTGCTAGGCGTCGCCGTCCCGCTCCAGCCATAATCGACCGTAGTGCTGTAATCACCACTGGCATTCGTGACCGGATTCCCCGGCAAGCCGCCGATAGTCACGCCGGCGAGCGCCGCACCTTCGTCGTCAACCACGTGTCCCGCGATGACGACCGCATCATGCGCCACAACCTGCAGCACGACGCTTCGGCTGGTGTTCCCGTCGCCGTTCGTGAGGTTTGCGAAGCTGACGGTGTCGTTGTGTTCCCCGACGCCCAGACCATTCGCGGTCCCGTTGATCGATACCATCACGACATCGGTCGCGTTTGGCTCAAGACTCCCACCGAGTTTCGACAGCGACACCCAGTTCTGGGTCTTCGAAGCGCACCAGCTAATGGCCTGTCCACCAGTGTTACGCAACGTGTACGGCTTGGAACTCGGCTCGAAAGGGCCACCCTCGTACCCGGAACTGCTCAGCCCGCCGACCGGTTCCACTGCCAGCGTGCCGGGCTGGGGGTCAATGGTCACAACAACCGTGTCTTGATCGGTTGCCCCAAGATCATCAACCACCGTCAGCACGATCGGGTGCGTGCCAACGGTAAGTCCGATGCTGACCTGCGGGTTGCTCGTGTCGGCCAGCGTCGCTTCCCCCTTCGTCCACATGTACTTGATGATCGTGCCGTCGGGGTCATGACTACCGCTGCCGTCGAGAACGACGGTTTCACTCCCATCCCCATCGCTGTCGACCAGCGTCTGATCCGGGCCGGCGTCGGCGACCGGCAGTTCATTCACGACCGGAGTGTCGACACGGATGATGACTTCATCGCACCCTCTGGCGCCGTCATCATCCGTGACTGTCAGCGTGACAATGTGTGTTCCAACCGGAAGCTCGACCTCCGCCATCGGCTCAGTGCCCTCTGCCAGCACTTCGTCGCCTTCCGACCATTCATAACGAATGATTGTGCCATCCAGATCCTGGCTTGCGCACCCATCAAGAGTGACGATCTCGAACCCGCTGCTGTCACTGTCAAGAATGGTCTGATCGGGTCCGGCATCAGCGACCGGCGCCTGCTGTGCAGGGCTATTGACGATGATGACGACCTCATCGGTGCCTTGCGCACTGCGGTTGTCTGTCACGACAAGCGTGAGAGTATGGGTGCCGACGTTCAGGGGTACCTCGGAGGTCGCACTGGCACTGTCAGCAACAACATCGTCGCCTTCCATCCAGACGTACCGCGCAATACGGCCGTCCACGTCGTAACTCCGGCTGCCATCCAGAGACACCACCTCGGAGCCATCACCGTCGTCGTCGCGCAACGTCTGGTCATCGCCGGCATCCGCGACCGGCGGATGGTTGGCCCGCGAGTTGACCACCACAACCACCTCATCGCCCATCTCGGATGGCCCACCGGAATCATCAATGACGATGAGTTCGATGGTGTGCTTGCCCAGCGGCAAGACGAGTTGCACGGTCGGATCGGGCCCACTGGCCAGCACAATCCCGTCTTCGGTCCAGCGATAGAGCGTGATTTCCCCATCGGGGTCCTCACTGCCACTGGCATCCAGCGTCACCGGCTCACTGCCGTCACCGTCCTCGTCGATAAGGACCTGATCCGGACCGGCGTTAGCGGTGGGAGGCTGGTTTTCCGGTCTGACAATGGTCACCGTGACCGAGTCGGTTGCCGAGACGCCGTCCGCCTGAACCGTGAGCGCGAATACCAAGTCGACATTCACATCGGGGGCGACGAAACTCGGTCGCAGAGTCCCCGCATCATCAAGGGGGACTTCCGGCCCAGCGGTTCGCTGCCACGTGTACGTTGTGCCCGGGCCCTCCGTACTGCCGGATCCGTCGAGTTGGACAAGATCACCCGGGCTCACGAGTTGGTCTTCGCCCGCGACGGCGACAACCTCCGGGCCAAGCTGCGCCGGAGGTCCAACGGTGACCTGCAACCGGTCGCTCTCGATCGTTACGAGCCCCAGTGCGACAAGCAGCGTGACTGTATAGGTTCCTGGGCGCTCGTATGTATGCGTGACTTGCGGCCCCGACCCCACGGCTCCGCCTCCCAGGTCCCATTGGAATTCAAGCGAGAAGGGCAGTTCAGGGAGCGACTCCACGCTATCGGTGCTGAAGCTCAACGTCAAGGGGGCTGGTCCTGCTGCCGCCTCCGGCTCGCATACGATGGTGAACCTGGGCAGAACAACAATGTCCAGCATCGCCGACGTCATCGCGCCGGTGCTATCCGAGACGGACAGACCGACCGCGTAAACGCCGGCCTCGACAAACGTATGGTAGACTTCATCCCCAACACCGACCTCGCCATCGGCGAAGCTCCAGCTCTCGTCCACGACCTCTCGGCCAGGGGCGGTGCTGCTTTCTGCGCGGAATCGGACCGTCAGCGGCGCGAAGCCGGCGACCGTGGACGCGTCGATGCGAACGTTGGGCCCGTCGCCAGCAGAATCCTCAGTTACAGAACCGTCGACCGTCCCATCGGACACGTCCGACGACACGACCTCGCCTGCCAGTGCGTCAACGTCCAAGAGGCTCGTGGGGGTGGCGGGAGATTCGCCGCAGCCGCCGACCATCGCCAGAAGCGCGATAATAAGCGCAGACGCGACCCCCATACTGGCAGTCCGTACACACATAGCGTTGCACTCCACGTGCTGAAGGTCCCCCGAGTACTTATGCGTGGCGAGCCCTGGCACCCAAGCGCGGCTAGTCAAAAGCGACGCGCTATGGTTTCCTGTGAACCACGAGGGTTATCGCTACAAAGGCGCTTCCTCACCACTTGCTTCCTTCCCTATCCTGCCAGAGTGTTGCAAATATGAATCGGTCGGGCAAGTCGGCGAATTGAGATTTGTGGCATTATTAGTAGTGGAACCGCTTTATCTGCTCTGTTGTGGAAACACCACGACGTTGCGTAATTGCACTTATGGGGCGTCACAAAGTCAGAGCACCAGACCGGAACACGCCTGCGTTGTCACGATAAGGGACGGGGCCGCGATGTCGCACAGGTGCTGAGTCCTTCCGTGTGGTGTTCATCGCTCCCTTGGGGAAGACGTCTGTCTGGTAATGTGTGCGGCTCATGCACGCAGTCGTAACCCGCGGGATGATGATCACCGAATGAGTCGACACAAATCCTTGCAACCGCGCACGGCTCGTGGACCCCGCGGCGGTCGGCATGTCGCACAGTAGCTGGTATATGCAAATCGTTCGCGCTTCTGTTGATTTCGCTGGACAGTGTTGTGTTTTGCGGACATACTACAGGCAGAGAGAGGCGGCTGCCCTGGTAGGGCGGTCTGGGGTGCAGAACATGTCCGTTCGAAAGGGGTTTCTGGCTACGTCGCTTATGACGGTCTTGATCGCTTGCGCTATCGCGCACGCGGACGTGGTGCAGATCCCCGTCGCGCCGGCAGCCCCTGTCGCGCAGAGTCCCCAAGGCGGTGCCGATAACGAACTGTGGCGCACGCCTGCCTACCAACGAGATCTCGACAATCTGAACTGGCTGCTGACCGGGTCGGCCGATGGTTTGCCGAGCCCAGCGGCCCCGACGGCAACGCGGGACAGCGCTTTCCCAGTGGTGAAGGAGCGCATGGTCTCCGAATTGCCGGCGCCGCCCAGCAGTCTCGGGCTGGGCCTGAGCGCTCTCGCCTTGCTGGGCGCGTTTCAGGCCGGCCGATCGTTCAAGAAGCTGCATATCGGCGCCCTGCCCGAGTGGTACGCCACCAACGGCCCGACGCAGATTGGGCACGCCACGGCGTGTGACCTTGAGTTCGGCGGCATGCCGGCGTGTGTCTTCGACGAACCGGGTGACGCCGCCAAAGTCGTTGTCCAGCGCATACCTCGCGAGCCCCGCTCGCGATGTCGGTTTGAGACATTCCTTTGGGATCTTGCCCCGCGCGGTCCGCCGATCTCTTGACATCGTCGCGCACAACGCGACACATCACAGTGAACGTCCTCTCTCATTACTGTTTGTTGTATTTGAGGGAAAAGACTGTGGGTCTTGGCACCGAGTCGTATTTATGAAGTAGTCGGGTGCCAGGACGGGGAACCATGTCAAGAGAGGAAACAAAATGCAAAAGCTCGTGAGAACTATTGCCCTGCTGGGAGTCGTAGCCCTGTTCACTTCATCTGCGGTGGCAGGGATCTACGACAACCCGGCCTGGATGAAAGGGCACTTTAGCCGTGTCGCCGGGTTCTTCGCTGGAAACGGCGGCGAGTTCACGGTCAAGGAAGGCGACAGTGCCAATATGGGCCAGCCCTGGAATCCACGGCCCATCATTGGCACATGGTCTGACACGGCCATCGTGGGCCAGTTCCAGTCGTTCTGCATTGAGAAGAACGAGACGGTGTTCATCCCTGGTGACTACTGGCTCGACATCACCACGTACGCCACCATGGGCGGCGTGGCGGGTCAGGACGGCAACCTCGGACCGGGCGCCTCGTCTGATTCGCTCAATCCGCGGACCGCGTATTTGTATCAGAACTTCCGTTACAACACGCTCCTTGCCGGATACGGCCGTCCCGGGGACGCAGGGGCGTTGCAGGATGCGATCTGGTTCATCGAGAATGAGATCACCGCCCTTCCGGCCGGTCGGGCAACCGTGTACTTCAACGAAGCTGAAACCGCTGTAAACACCGGTGTGTGGGCCGGTCTTGGCCAGGTGCGCACCCTCAACCTGTGGGGCGATGCGGATCGGACCCTGTTCAAGCAGGACATGCTGACACTGGTGCCCGTGCCCGGCGCTGCCGTGCTCGGCGTGGTCGGTCTCAGTCTCGTGGGTTGGTTTCGGAGGCGATAGGAAGAAGCACGGCTGCCCGCAAGTCGGGTAGCCGCTCGCTCGCCCGATTGCATGACATTCGGGCGGGCGGAACGATACCGTGAATCAACACGGGGAGTGTGATAATGAGATATGCAACTTTGTTGGCTATGGCCGTCGGGTTAATCCTGACAGCGAGCACAGCGACAGCGGATCTGGTGCCCGTGGGCGATCCCGTGCCAGGCGGCAGTTGGTTCCAGCAGTTCAACGAGACCGGCGTCGGGAACTTCGACCTTGTGGCCGTGAGGATGACCTCGGCTGGCGACACGTTCGAGCATTCGACACACTACGGTTTCGACCAAGCTGGCTGGGCCCTGAAGTACGAAAACGCACCAATGTATCCTACGCTGGCTTCCGCGACCGGTCCGGCTGTGACCTCGCTTACCTGGACCATCAAATTTGCCGGCAACAACAACGATAATCCGTTGGCGTTCGACTTCGTGGCTTTCTACGGTGACACGCTGCTTGAGTCGGCTCACTGCTATTGGCCGGCTGATGGCACCCCTCATTACAATGATTGGGTGATCACCGCCCCGGGGTCATGGTCTCCGACGCGAGCGGAACTCGTTCCGGTGCCGGGTGCCGTGGTGCTCGGCGCGGTCGGGATCGGCCTGATTAGCTGGTGGAAGCGTCGTTAAGGACGACGCCTGCCCGCCAATCGGCGGACAGGTCGCTTTAGAAAGGTAGAGTCAGATGCATCAAAAACAGATCGCTCTGACCATCACAGGGATGCTGCTCTGTTTCACGACGATCGCGTCGGCAGGGCTGGTGCCCGTCGGAGATCCGGTTCAAACGAACAGTTGGGAGCAGCGGTTCAACGAGGCCGGCGCGGGGACGTTCGATCTCCTCGCCGTTCAGATCGCTACTCGCGACACGACTCTGGCGTCGCCGGCGCAGAAGGATTTCAGTGACGAGCAGTGGATCCTGGATATGGATGAGCCGACCGTGGCATCCGCGGTAGGCCCGGCTACGGACGACATGGAATGGAACGTGCACTTCACTGGAGAGTGCACGGATTCCGTCGTGTTGGATTACGTCTGCTTTGACGGTGAGGAGATCGTCAATGCGGCTCGCGGCGAGTGGGATGGATCCGAGTGGTCCGTCACCAACTACCCCGACGGCGAAGGTGCCGTGTGGCAGCCCGACCGAAGCGCGGTCGTGCACTGCCCGGTGCCGGGTGCTGTCCTGCTCGGCGCGCTCGGCCTGGGTCTGGTAGCGCGGGTAACGCGGCGTCTCTTGTGAGTGTTTCCCCGGCGATCGGGTGCCTTCGGCGGTTGGCCACGAGTGCGCCGACAGCCCAGGGAGGGCAGCCGAAGGCAGCCGGTTGCTGGATTCTAACCTGAGGTTTTTGATAACGGGCGGCAAAGAGCTTGTCGATCCCGTGTTCCGTGTGCTTTGTGAGTCACCGGTTGCTCATCGCCTTCTGTTCTGTCCTCCGAAGGCGATGAGCGACCTCAGTTCGGGGGCAGCTCACCGACGATAGCCATGGGCCTCGTCGGATTCGCGTCTCGCAACATCCTTGTCCACGCATTCCTTGATCTCAGGAGTAGGGGGGACCCTGGTATGAGTTCGTTGACCGGGCTCAGATCAGCAAGTCCACGCTCCGCAGGCCGAACCATTGAGGGTACTCCAATGTCTGGTATCTGGATCAGGCGCGCGCGCATCAACTTGAAAGTGCTGATTATTACCGGTGCCATCGTCGCCATCCTGGTGGGCGGCGCCTTCTTCGGCCGGAAGATCCGCCGGCAGGTCATGGTGCAGCGGGCGCTGGCCGAGGGGCAGGCGGCCTACCAGGCGGGGGACTGGGAGACGGCGCGCGTCATGCTCGGTCGATGGATCGGGGCGCACCCCAACGACAAGGATGTGCTGGTGGCCTTCGCGGAGGCCGAGCTTTCCGTGCGCCCCTTGCAGCGAGACAACATCAACCGCGCGGCCAGCGCCTATCGCCGCGTGCTGCGCATCGAGCCTGCGAACGAGGGAGCGTTTGGCCGATTGTCGCGGATCTATGAAGGCTCGGATAACTTCGGCGAGCTGGATTATATCGCTCGGCGCCGGATCGAGGCGCTGCCGGGCGACGTGGGGGCCCTTCTCGCCCGTGCCAAGGCCGCGGCGTTTCGCCAGGAGTTCGACGAGGCACGCACACTCCTGAACAAGATCACTTCTGGGCCCGCGATGCGCGAGAGAGGGCGCCCCGAGTATACCGAGGCATGCCTCCTCCTGAGTAGCCTCGCCGTCCAGGAGGTGACGCCTGGTGGTGACGCGCACTGGGAGCAGGAGGCCCGCGACTGGCTCGACAGGGCCGTCGAGTACGATCCTGACTCGCCCTTGCCCCTCGTGCAGCGCGCCGCGCTCGGGCGCTTGCTGTCCAATCGAATACGGCGTGACGCCACCGAGGCCGAACTGGCCCGAGCGAAGGAGGATCTCGAAACCGCCGAGCAGCTCCAGACACGCGATCCGCGTGTACCCCTGGCTCTTGCGCAGGAATGGACCAACCACAGGGAGTTTGATCGAGCTGCCGCACAGCTCGATATCGCCGAACACTTCGCCCCGGAGGCCATCGCGGGCCGTTTTGTGGACCCCGCCGATTGGACCGTGCAGTGGTTCATTCTCAAGGCCACCCTCTGTCTTCTCTCCGAGAAACGGGAGGAAGGTGTAGGGCTCGCCGAAAGCGTGTTGGGAACGCTTGGTGATCGACCACAACGGACGCTTGTCTTGCCCGCGGCCGTCGAACTCTTCCTCGCCGGCGATCGCGTCGATGAGGCGCGCGCGAGCCTCGATGAACTTCTGGACCGGTCCAAGCTTCTGCCCACCAATCCGGGGCGCGAGGCGCGCATCGCCTACCTGCAGGCTGTGTTGGCGTGGGCCGATGAGCAGCCGCACCGCGTGATTGACATCCTCGAGCCGCTCGCGGACCGGTTCGGGCCCGAGTCCAATGCGCATGCCTTGCTCGCGCAGGCGTTTGCCCGCATTGGCCAGCCTGGCCGCACGATCACGACGCTGTCCAAGAGCGCCACCGTGGCACGTCCGGACATGGCTCGCCTGGCGGCCGTTTCCCACCTCGCACAAGGTGACTGGGCTGGTGCGGATGATGTGCTCAACAATCAACAGCCGGCGGAAGATGAGGATCTCGAAACTCGGGTTCTGCGGCTCGCGTCGAAAATCGGGCTGGCCTATCAGCGGGGCCTTCCCGCGGCACAGGAAACGCTCGCGACCGCTGAGCGGGAGCTGAAGCTGCTGCGCGCGGCCCACCCGGATTACGTTGTTATTCGTTTGCTGCTGGCCGCCATTGCCGAGACGCGGGGGGACCTCAATCTAGCGGAAACCGAGCTGAAGACGGCCGTTGCCGAGTGCGACAGGCCTCTCCAGGCACTCCTCCCGCTGGCGACCTTGCAGGCCAAGCAGAAGCGTTTCACCGACGCCCGAAGCACGTTCCAAACCGCTTGCGATCAGCATGGCGAGACCGCGGTCCCATGGCTGACATTCTGCGATTTCCTGGTGTCTCAGCGAGACATCCCGTCGGCCATCGAGAAGGTGCGCGAGGCGCAGGACGCTGTTATTTTGCCCGATGCGTACCGCGCGGTCACGCGCCGGCTCGCCGAGCTCGATGTTCTGCACGGGGAGCGGGCTGCCGGCGTCGAGTTGCTGCGCGACCTGGCCACGAGCGAACCGCCTGACATCGACGCATGTGCCATGCTGCTCGGTTTGCCGGAGGTTATGGCGGACAAAGACGCCGCCGAACGGTGGCTGACCAGAATCAAGGAGATCGAGGGCGACAGCGGCCTGACGTGGCGCGTGCAGGAGGCGCGGCTCTGGCTGGCAAGCAGTCGTTGGCGAGAGCAGCGCACCGAGATTGAAGAGTCGTTGCGGTTCTGCATCGACGCCGAGCCCCGGTGGAAATTCCCGGTCTTGCTGCTCGGCGGACTGTACGAGCGACTGGGCGAACTCGATGACGCCGAATTCGTTTACAGGGAAGCCTTCGAGAAGGCCCACGCTCCGGAAGTCGGAGACCGCCTGTTGGCGGTGTTGCAGCTACAGCGGCGGTTTGCCGAGGCCCGGGAAGTTCTGGACGCCCTCAGCCGGCAACTCGATGAGCATGCGCTGGGCATGCGACGGATTCACCTGGCGATGGGAGCCGGGGATTATGGCGAGGCGGTCCGTGAGCTTGAGATGCGGATTGCCGGGGGCCAGCCCGATCCCCTGGATCTCGTGTCTCTCGCGCGGGCCGTATATCTTCAGAACAACGATGTCGAGCGTGCCCTTGAGTATCTACGCCAGGCGAATGAACTCGCGCCGGCCGCGCCTGCCGTCGTAGCCGCGCAGGTCTTCATTCTGGGAGAGCAGAAGCGGGTGGATGAGGCCGAGGCGATCTTGGCGGAGTTGATCAAGACGCACCCAACACCTGGCGCGTACATGCTTCGGGCCTCGTTTCACGCGGGCATCGGGCGCGCCGATCTCGAGGAGCAGGACTACCGCGAGTTGATGCACGTCGCCGAGAACGACCTGGGCTACGCCGCCCTCGGCGAATTGTACGCCCGGTCCGATCAACTGGACCGCGCCGTCCAGACGTGGGAAGAAGGCCTGGAACACTTCCCCGATTCGCTCTCTTTGCGACGCGGGCTGGCCAAGGCGCTGCTTATGCGGCGGCAGCCGGGTGACTGGGACCGGGTCGAACTCTACCTGACGCAGCTTGAGGAGAGCTTTCCCAATGACCTTGATTTGTTGTGGGTCCGCGCTGTGAAGCTCGTGGGAGAGGATCAGCCGACGATGGCACAGGATGTTCGCGTACTGCTTGGCAGGGCCGTCAGCGCGCCTCCCGGTCGCGTCGAAGCGCACAACGGCCTCGTACGCATCGCCTCTCAACTCGGAGAGTATGACCTGGCCCGCGAACTCGCCGAGCGAGGCCTCGAGCGCAACCCGGGCGATCCCTCACTCACACTCTCCGAGGCACGTGCGGAACTTGCGCTGGGCAACCTCAAGAGGGCCCGGGAACTGGCGTTGTCGCTCGTCGATCATGATGATCAATCCATCGCACCCCTGGAAGTTCTCTATGAGGTGGCGGTCAGGCAGGGCGACAGGGCGGCACTTGAACAGGGCGTTACCGATACCACACACCGTCTCGCGGACGATGCCGAGAACGAAGATCTTCAGCTTCTGCTTGCCCGCTTGTACGTCGCGCTGGACCAGGCCGATTCGGCCGCATCGGCTCTCGAGTCGTTCTGCGCATCAACGGCGGGTCAGCAGAGTGTGCGCAGCATGCTGATGCTCCATGATCTTCTCCGAATGCGCGGCGACTTGACCGGAGCTCGGAAGCGGTTGCAAGCAGCCGCGGCGATTGCACCAGACGAACCTGCGATTCTCCGCGCGCGCATCCTGCTGCTCGCGGCCGAAGAGCGGTTCGACGACATCGCGGCCTTGAGCCGCACCGAGGGGGAGAAACTCGCGTGGACTCCAGAAACGCTGTTCCTTGCGGCTTCGGTGCTGTCACAGCGATCGCCGGCGTACCTCGACGTCGCGATCGCGTTTTGCGAACGTGCCGTGGCACAAGCAGAGGAGTACGTGCCCGCGCGTGCGACTTTGGCGCTGCTCGTCTACCAGAAAGGTGATGTCGAGAAAGCGATCGAGCACTACCGAACGCTCCTTACATATGCCCCTTCACATCCCGAGGTGCGCAACAACCTCGCGTGGATCCTGGCCGAAAGCCGGGGTGAGTACAAAGAGGCTCTGACTCACGCGCGCAAGGCGGTAGCGCTCCAGCCTGACAACGGGCACTTCCGCGATACGCTCGGGTTTGTGCTCCAGAAGCTGGGGCAGCGGGTGGAAGCCCGAGACGAGTACGTGAGGAGCGTGGAGTTGATGCCACCGGGATCGGTCGTCCGAGCCCAGTCACTGTACCACCTCGCCGGGTTGTGCCATGAAATGAAGGACTGGGCACCCTTGCGACCCTACCGTTCCGAGGTGCGATCGTTGACTGCCGACGAGGGTGCGCCAGCGCTGAGCCCCCCCGAACGACAGGCGATGAAGCGCTGGGTGCGGGCCATGGACGATGAATGACAGGTCCCATCGAATACCAGCCGAGCCTCCACATTCTCGTACGTCTTCCCGTTTGGCTGAACGTCGCGACGGCGTGACGGTTCAGTTTCGGGGATTCTCGAGTTTCGTCGGAGGAACAAACCGAGCATGAACGCCGAGTTGGGTCGTCAGCGATTCACTCGTGCGGCCGACACGGATCGTCGCGTGTCGGAGAAACCGAAGCCACTGTTCGTGTGTTGACACGAAGGAGGGCGCAGTGCCTGTGCCAGCGATCGAAAACGAGTGGGAATGCGGACAAGGTCCTCGACGGCATCAGTCGTGCAACAATTCATTGACGCCCCATCGGCCTTCACCGTGGTGCGCAAACGCTGCCCGGCTGCTGATCATTCCGGCGGTGTTCCTGGTGACGGCTTGCCACACAGACAGTCGCATCAGCCTGGCGGAAATGGCCGAGCTCGAGGAGCAGGCGTTGGCGGGCGAGCCGGTTGGCATCGAGCCGCAGAAACTTGCCCTGACCGAGTTCCAGCCGTACAAAGTCAGACCGGGCGACATCCTGACGATTCAGATGACGGGGCTCATGGAGGACCGCTACGCCCTCACGTCGCTGCAGGTCCGCGTGCACCAGGATGGCCGCATCAGCCTTCCGATTGTCGGTTTCGTCGACATCGCCGGGCTCGACCTCGGCCAGGCGGAGGAGACGATTATCGAGGCCCACGTGCCGCAGATCGTCAAGGACTTGGCCGTGTACGTTCAGTTGGTGCGACTGGAGGCAACGACCGTGCTTGTGCTCGGCGCGGTCGCCAAGCCGGGTTTGGTTCCCCTCGGCGAGAACGAACGCAACGTGTTGTACGCGCTCGCCAGCGCGGGCGGGTTCAGCTTCAGCGGGTCCGGTCGCGTACGGCTCAAGCCGATCAGCCCCGAACGCGAGGAAGTGGTCTACAACCTGAGCGATGTGAACGACGTCCGCCGCGCTCTGCTGGCACCGCCGCTCGCGTCGGGAGATATCCTTGAGGTCGAGGCCGCGGACTCCAGCGTCGTCTATCTCACGGGTTTGCTCAACGCACCCGGGCCAATCCCCGTTCCCCCGCAGAAGACGATGCCTCTGACGCGTGCTGTCGCGGCGGCGGGCGGCGTGGTCGACCTGCTCCAACCCAAAGAGGCGACCCTCTGGCGAACACTGCCCGACGGCCAGCAGGTCCGGGCCCGCGTCGACATTGCGTCGATCCTGGACGGGGAATCACCCGATCTCGCCTTGCGCGCCGGTGACATCCTCGATGTGCCGCATACCGCCGATACGCGCTTCCGCATGTGGTTCGCGCAGAACATCAGGCTGGGACCGTTTGGCATAACTGCCATGTACGACCCTGTCGCCGACTACCGCGCTCGAATCCTGCGGGACCGCGACAACGACGGTAACCTGTTCCGCCAGTCGTTCCTGTACACCCTCGGATCCGGCATTCCGGAGGTGCTCATCCCGCCGGTCACCGCACCGTAGGGTGATCACTGACGTGTCCATACGTGGGAAACAGAACTCCCCGGCACCACCGGCCGGGTTAATACAGAGGGAGACGTGGCTGATGAGATGCGCACTGCTGACCGGCCTGATCGGCCTCACACTCGTGCAGATGGCTGGATGTCCCGAAACGATGGAAGTCACCGTTCCGGGTGTACAGGTTACAACGTCGCTGGGGGAGTTTGTCATCCAACTCGACCCGGATGCCGCACCGGAGTCCGTCTCGAACTTCCTCGGCTACGTCAACAGCGACTTCTACGATGGCACGGTGTTTCATCGTGTCGTGGCGGACTCGCATGTCGAGGTCGCCGGCTTGCTCTCCGCATTCGTCCAGAAAGAAGGTCAACTCCCCATCATCAACGAATCGTCCACGGGCCTTATTAACGTCCGTGGAACGGTGGCCATGGCCCGGACCGACGAGCCGGATTCGGCCACGTCCCAGTTCTACGTGAACCTGGCCGACAACGCCGACCTTGACACAACACGGACCGAGCCCGGCTACGCGGTGTTTGGACGTGTCGTCGACGGCATGGATGTGGTGGATGCGATCGGTGCCGTCCCCACCGAAGAGCGTGACGACCTCACGGATGTCCCCGTCGACGACGTCCTCATTGAAGGCGTGGCGCGCGTCGACCTGACCATTGGCTCGACCACGGTGCTCGGCGTCCGTGTGGATACGTCACTCGGGAGCTTCGTGGTCCAGCTCTACCCGGTACACATGCCCACCACGGTCGAGAATTTCCTCCAGTACGTGGACGACGGCTTCTACGCAGGAACGCTCTTTCATCGCGTCGTGCCCGACTTCGTTGTCCAGGGCGGCGGACTGACGTCCGACCTCGTGGAGAAGGAGACGCAGGCACCAATCGCCAACGAGTCGTTCAACGCATTCTCCAACCTCCGCGGAACGATCAGCATGGTCTGGGATGATGAGCCGGATTCCGCGACGACGCAGTTCCTGATCAACACCGTGGACAATCCCGACCTTGACGCGACCGAGGATGAGCCGGGCTACGCGGTTTTCGGCCGCGTTGTCGATGGAATGGACGTCGTCGATGAGATCGCGGCTGTGCCGACCGAATCACGCGACGGCTTGGCCTTCGCGCCGCTCGATGATATCACCATTGAGGGTGTCGAACGCACCGAGCTCACCGTCGGCGACACCAGCCTGTCCGCCGTGCGGGTCGAAACCACGCTCGGCGAGTTCGTCATCGAGCTCTATGCGGACTACACGCCCGTCACCGTCGAGAACTTCCTGCAATACGTCGATGAAGGCTACTATCCCGGAACCGTTGTCCACGGCGCCGATCCGGAACTCGGTATCGCCGCCGGTGCCTACGTGCGTGGCCTCGTCCCGCTGGAAACCGGCCTGCCGGTCCTCAACGAGTCCGACAACGGCTTGCGCAACGTCCGCGGCACGATCGCGATGGTGTACCCCACCGCTCCCGACACAGCCACCGCGCACTTCCTGGTCAACGTGGTCGACAACACCGGTTTCGACGCGACACCATGGACCCCGGGGTTTGCGGTTTTCGGTGAAGTGACCGAGGGAATGGACGTGGTCGACGCGATCGCGTCTGTCACAACGGCCAGCAGAGGGGACTACGTCGATGTCCCGGCGGCAGATGTCGTCATCGAAGACATGGAGATGTTCATAATTCGCACGGGTGAGGAAGTTCTGACGGCCACTTCCCAGACCTACGACGAATGGCGACTCTACCAGGGACTCGTTTTGGCACGCGAAGTGCTTGTCCAAGGCCTCGGTTACGCAATCACGGCCGGCTTGTAGTTTACGGAGTCGCTTCGCACATCATCATCCGCGAATCGATGAGCGCAGGCTACGAGCGATCCCGAATCGGGCATCGACGACGTCTGCCTCATCTCTGAGCCCGCGACGCTGCCGACGCTCGACGTGGGCGGGCCCACGAACGCGCAGATTGCGCTCAACTGCACTCTATTCACGTCTGGTGGTGGCCCTCATCACTGTTTGACCGCCTCTTCTGATGCCCCCGCATCGCTCTCGTCGATTGCCAGGCCGGCCATCACGCGCGAATACCCCACCTTGAACGCCCACCCGCCCCCCACGCAAACCACGCCACAAGCCGCAGCCGTGCCCCAGCGAGCGATGTAGACGCTCGACAGCGCCAGCGTCCCGGCGGCGACGGCAACCATCCCCAGCAGCGCTATTAACACGCCCGCCCCAATCGGCCCCGCTCCAACGGGCCGCATCCCCGCCTGAATCGCGATCGGTTTCCACCAGCCTATCGGCCGGGCCCGCTTGTAGAAGGCCACGAGTGTTGGCGTCGGGTCCGGCGCCGTCACCAGGGACACGGTTAACCACAGCAGACACGTGGCTGCGATCGATGACAGCACCACCAGGTACGCCGTGTCCGCACCCGCGTCGATCCATTGCCCGAACACGACGCTGTAGTTGAATCCGCAGATCAGCGGCCCGCCGACGGTAGCCGCGATGCGCGCTTTCCCGTTGAAGCGCCACCACCACCACTGGGCCCAGTTCGCCGCGAGCTCCGCTCCGAACAGACCCAGCATGAAGATCGAGATGTCGATGACGTTCGTGAAAACCGTTGCGACCAGCACCGCCAGCACCATGATGACGCACATCACCAGCCTGCCGACAAGCATGTAATGCGCCGTCGACGCCGTCTTGCGGATCATTCGGCGATAGACGTCGTTGATGAAGACCTGGCCGGCGTAGTTCATGTGGGAGTCGACCGTGGACATGATGGAGGCGAACAACGCGACCAGCGACAGGCCCAGCAAGCCCGGCGGTAGGTAGTACCCCAGCAGCAAGCCGAACGACAACTCCTTGTTGATCGTCCCGTCGTGCAGCCCTGGCCAGCGCACCATCGCCCCCAACGCCGGCAACGTCAGTACGGCGAGCATCAGGAACAGGACGATTTCCGTCCAGATGTACATCCGGGAGGCTTCGCGGCTGCTGCGGCATGAGAGCAGCTTCTGGCTCTCCGTCGACAGATCACCGCCGTACCCGATGCACGTTCCGCACGTCCACGCCACCAGGCCGACCACGCCGAGGAATTCGTCCCCCGCAGGCGGATGCCATGAAGCGACGCCCGGCCCAAAGGTCTCGATGAGCGCATCGCGAAGCCCCGTCGGCCCACCAAAATCCGCCCACACCATGCCCATCAATACCACCGATGAGACGATCATGATGAGCGACTGGATCAGGTCGGAGACCACCACGCCCATGTAGCCGGAGAGAAAGACGTAGAACAGAATCACCGGTATGACGACGGCGAATGTCTCCCATTTCTCCCAGCCCAGCAACGCTTCGGAGATCTTCGAGAGCCCCAGCAGCCCTGCGCCAATCCAGATCACCACGCCGACGAACGCGCTCCGCAGCGACACGAGTGTTCGCATCGCTATCGCCGGTTCACCACTGAAACGCACCTCGTAGAATTCCGGCGACGTGAAGATGCGCAGCCGGCGCCAGAACACGGCGAACAGGAGCGCCGCCACCATCAGGGCCAAACCGAATCGGCTGAAATAGAACCAGCAGACGTAGACCCCCGTGACCACCGTCATGCCGCAGTACGCCGGGGCCACGTCGGCGTTCATGCACGTTGCGGCGTTCGAGACGCCATTCACCCACCCACTCAGCCTGCGCCCGCCCAGGAAGTAGTTGGCCAGGTCCCTGCCCGCGAACCTGCGATACCACAAGCCCATCCCGATCAGGCCCAGCATGTACAGGGCCATGATGCCCCAATCCACGGGGCTGAGATTGACCTGGGGGATCCGGTCGTTCAAGGTGTCAGCGCATCCGGGTGCGGGTCATTCACCATGTGCAGAAAGAGAAGAACCGCGCGGGCTGCACGTCGCGTCGCAGCTCTCCACGCGGTTCAGTATAGCAGAGACACTCCGGCAAGTGGCGGCGCTTCACCAAGGCGCCGCCCATCTGCCCTGCCAGCCACGGTCGCGAATCAGCCGCCTTCCTGGCCCGCCTTCGCCGGCTCCACGACCTTGAGCTTGATCCAGACCGGCTGGCTGGAACGCAAACCGTCGATGACCCAGAAGCAGATTTTATAGGTGTCCGGGGCCTTGGGTGCGGTGAGCGTGAACGTCGTCTCCTCACTGTAGTCCGGCTTGAGTCGATGGTGTCGCGATTCCCACCGATATAGCAGGGGCTGGCCCTCCGGATCGTGGCTCGGCGAGCCATCGAACGTAATCTGCTCGCCCGGCTTGATCGTGATCTCCAGCGATTGTTCGCCGTTGCGTTTCTTCTTCGTGTCCCGCTTGATCGTGGCGATCGGACGCAGGTTCGTCTTGCGTATGGCCTCGGGGATGTTCGGACGCACCAGCGGCGTCTCGGCGTCGACCGGTTTCAGACTCGTGCGAATCGGATACACGCCGCGAACCTGGTGGCCCTTGAAGTACTCCTCGTTGAAGTCCGTCAGGCACAGCCAGGCGAATTCAACCTGGTCACCCTCGATGATCTTCAGCAACAGGAGCCCCTCGACGCTCCACACGTTCGGCGTGAACGCACAGTCAAAGCCCTCGTCCTTTCTGTTCGGTCCACCGGCGAACGGGTTCCACGTCGGGAAGTCGCCCTCCACTTCGTCCGTCTGGCTGCAATCCCAGCCCTTGTCCGCCCGCCTCGGAAACACCCAGCGTCCCTCTTCGTCCGTATGCCCCATGTACTTGGGCCTGTCCGGGAAGTACTTCGACGCTGCCCGCAACACGTTCGGCGTCACGGTGTGGTAGACGTACACCGCGGCACCCTCCAGCGGCTTATCATTGATGTCGAAGACCTGGACCAGGTTCTCCTGCAGCGGGATCAGCCGGCCCTGCACGCCCCAGAATCGCGGCCCTCGGTAGCCAGCGAAGTGCTGGATCTTCCCCGAGTGCGCCGGGTGAAGCCACAGATGACAGAAGTTCATCAGCGAGCTGTACCCCACGTCGCAAGGCACAGCGCACGCCGTTGGCATCGACAGCGTGTCGCCGCGAATGGCGGGCAGCAGTTCTGAACCGGCGTAGAGCTCGCCCTGCGCGTCCTTCAGGAGCACGCCGTGTTGGCTGATCGGGTAGCCATACAAGTCGGGCAACGCCTCGCAGGTGTGCCCATACTCGTGAAGAATCGCCGCGTCGATCGCCATCGGGTCGACCTTCTCTCCAACCGGGAATCCGCCATCGAACCAGATCTCGTTCTTGACCCACGTCTGGTCCCCCCAATCCGTGTCCGGCAGCATCTCCGTGAACTTGTCTGACCGAAGGGCGTCGTCGATTCCGTGGGGCGTCGTTCCGGGATCGACCGACTCACGCAGCATGAGGTTGAATCGCTCGCACTGAGCGTTGATCCAGTCATAGTGGCTGAAAGATCCCACATGGTTGATGGTCCGTTCCTCGTACCACTCCTTGAGGGTCTTGTCGTGGTACCCCCACTGCATCGGACGCGCGATGTTGAGCTCGCACCGCTGGTTGTTCGCTTCGCAGATTTCGTCCACGGCGTCGGCGGGGTCGAGGGTGACACGCACCCACACCGGTTTCTCCGGCCACGTCCATTCGAATTCGACGGTCCCCGCCTCCCGCGGTGCCAGCGGCTGGTCGAGGGTCTGCTCTGTGGTGGCCACGGGTTTCTCGTTGTCGTCAAGCCGAAAGTCGGCGTTGGCATCGGGGATCAGCTCAAAGCGCACGACGGTCCCCGCCGGCACGGGCTTGAAGCCGAAGTTCTCGAAGTGCGCCACGGACTTCACCGTGTCGCCCGGCGTAGGGTTGCCCCGAAGCTGCTTGCTGCGATAGCGCGGCAGACGCTCCACGTAGATCAGGTCCAGGTCTGGTCGATCGGCGGAGATGACCTTGACGTCGTACGACGCCTTCATGCCTCGATACTCCGCCGTCAGACGACATGGCCCGACACCTTGTCCCGTCACCCGGCCGTTCTCATCCACCGTCGCGACCATCTCATCCGAGGTCGCCCAGGTGATCAGCGGCTTCGCATCGAAGTTCGCCCACTGGCCATAGCGCACCGCGAAGTCCGTGACCGGCACGTATTGACCGTCCAACTTCGCCAGGAGCCCGAACTGCTTCTGATGACCCTCAACGACCCGGCGGTCGGACCGCACAAAGAGCGCATCCGGATTGATCTTGATCGTGGTGTACGGGGCCGTGCGGAAGTAATCCCGGTACACGACAGCGACCATGCCGTTCCCACCTTCCGACGTGAAGTCGTTCCGGAAGATCAGCTCGTCAATGACCGCCTTCGATGACTCATCACCCAGCCAGATGCGCTTGTCCTCCAGGGCGCTCGGGTCGAGGAACCTGCATTCCCCAGCGATCGGCCCCGCCACCGCTACGCGGTCAATCCACAGCGGCAGCCCGATTGGCTTGTCATCCCGCGAGAACCACGCGATGGCCACGTGGTGCCAGTCACCCGCCTTCCACGCCGACACGTCCGCGCGCGATGCCGTCGACTTCTCCGGCGAGGACATCACAAACCGCAGCATGCCCCGCGCTGACTTTTCGAGCAGCAGCCCGTTCTGTGCGGGATCCCCCACGCGCAGCAGACGATGCGTTTCGCCATCGTTCCCGTTCCATGCCGGCTGAATCCAGAAGCTGATATACCCATTCGATTGCTTCAGCAGCGGGTTCTCGGCACTCACCGCGTGCGTGAGCTTGACGCCATCCTTCACCGTGCCCTTGACGGTGGGCAGCGCTTCGGCGGTTGTCGGTGCGTAGCCCGCCGGTCCCAGATCGGCGTCGGTGAACGCGTTGGATACGCGTGTCGTCGTGGTGAAGCCTAGAGCCAATGCGGCCGGGCCCAGTGCGATGAGCAGAAGAGCTCTCTTCATCGAACGTTCCTTCCTTGCAGGGGATGTAGTCCTTACACCGGGCAGCACAAGCCCACCACAGGGGCGGTGCCGCCCGCTTTCGCGCGATGGCGCGCCGGTGCGACGTCGTAGCTGCCCACGCGATCACAACGGCGATTGTCGCGCGAACACACGACGACGAGCTATACACCCAGGACCCGAATCAAATGATGGCCTGAATGACGCCGCGATGCAAGAACCGAGGTGCATCAAACGTAATTCGCTGATGTTCAGTACGTTACGCCGCACACCCTCTCCTTGAGCGGCGCGCTGTCACCTGTTCTCCCCGCTGTGGGAGCCAGCGTGGCAGGGGGGTATGGCGGCCTCACTGGGCACGAGCCACAGCCCTGTTCCGCGGCCAGCAGAGCCGCTGGCGGGTCACGGTTGTGGAAGCGGGCAGGACGCGCGACTCCAACCCGTTGACGTGGGATTGCTGAATGCCGATCGTGCACAGATCCTCTCGGGCGTCACGGTGGATAGCGTCGTTGTCGCCCGCCCGTCCCGGTCGATTACGCCGGGGTTGCGCGTGAAGACAGTCGAGCGACCGTGAACGCATCGAGCGCACGTCGCTCGTGAACCAGTGAACACAAGGAGAATCGTCTGATGACCGGTTGTACGCAGGCCCGCTCGCATCCGCTCCGAATGGTGCTTCCCATCGTTTCCCTGGTATTGATACCGGTGCTTCTGGGCGCGGCGCCACAATGTGCCCAAGCCGCGCTGAAGCTTCCGGGCGTGTTCCGCGATCACATGGTGATCCAGCGGGACATCCCCGTTCCCGTCTGGGGCTGGGCATCACCCGGGACCGATGTTCAGGTCACCTGGAAGGATCAGAACCTCAAGACGCAAGCCGATCGCGATGGACGCTGGACCGTCCGGCTCCCGGCCTCGAAGGCCGGAGGACCGCACGAGCTGGTGGTCAAGTCCGATGGGCAGACACGGCAGATTCGTGATGTCCTGATCGGGGAGGTGTGGCTCTGCTCTGGCCAATCCAACATGGCCTGGCTGGTCAGAGAGTCGCACGACGCCGAGAGCGAACGGGCCGCCGCCGATCATCCCGCGATCCGCATGTTCACGGTCCCCATGCGTTTCATCGACAAGCCGCAGACCGACACCGAGGGTGAGTGGGTGGTCTGCTCGCCCGATACGGTCCCGCGTTTCTCCGCGACTGCATACTTCTTCGGGCGAGAGCTCCACGGCGCGCTCGGTGTGCCCGTCGGCCTTCTTCAAAGCTCGGTCGGTGGCACGCGCATAGAGCCCTGGATCAGCCGCGATGCTCTTATGCACGACCCCGTCTTCGCCGAACGCGTTCGAGCCATGGACGAGGCCGCGCGCTGTTTTGAAGCCGAGGATGCCACAGCGCGGCGACGCAAGCACGAGGAAGAGCAGCGCAAGTATGAGGCAGCGCTTGAAAAACTCTGGGATGACATCGATGCCAGCGATCGCGGCATCCGGGAGAACTGGGCAGCTCCGGACTACGACGATAGTGCGTGGGGCAGCTTTCCGCTCTCGCAGGGCTGGGAAGAGGCCGGCATCCCGGAACTGAAGTCATTCGATGGGATCGCGTGGTTGCGTCTTCACTTCGAGATCCCCAGCACTTGGGCCGGGCAGGAAGTGACGCTGCACCTTCCGCGCGTCGACGATTGCGATACGACGTTTCTCAATGGCCACGTTGTGGGCCGCAAGCTCGGCGGCTGGGCTGTGCATCGCCAGTACAAGATCCCTGCCACGCTGGTGAAGGCCGGGCCCGCGGTCCTCGCGATCCAGGTGATCGATTACGGGGCCGGCGGTGGCTTTGTCGGCCCGGTCGACGATATCCGCGAGCATCTCCGGCTTGAACTGCCCGGCGACGAATCCGCATCGCTCTCGCTGGCCGGGCCCTGGAAGTACCACCTCTCCCAGTCGGATGACGGCGTGCCTCGTCCCCCTCGGGGCCCTTCTCGAGCAGAGCATCCCAGCCGCGGTTGGCAGTCGCCGACGGCCCTGTTCAATGGCATGATAGCGCCCCTCGCTCCCTACGCGCTGCGCGGCGCCATCTGGTATCAGGGTGAATCCAACGCGGGGCAGCCGGAGGAATACCACGCGTTGATGCCGATGCTCATCGACAGCTGGCGCGATACTTGGAACCAGCCCGAACCGTTCCGAACCTTCCCGTTTGGCATCGTTCAACTCGCCAACTTCGGCGATGCTCACCCCGACCAGCCTGCCCCCGGCGGATGGGCCTGGCTTCGCGAGGCCCAGCTCTTCACGGCCCTCAAACAACCGAGCACCGGCCTTGCCGTCACGATTGACATCGGCGATGCCTCGAATATTCATCCCAAGAACAAACAGGATGTCGGCCGGCGCCTCGCGCTGTGGGCACTCCAGGCAGCGTACGGCCGTGACGTGGTGTACTCGGGGCCTGTCTACAAGAGCATGCGCAAAGAGGACGGAAAGCTGATCCTCGATTTCGACCACGTTGCGGGTGGGCTCGCTACGCGGGATGGCGGCGAGCCGAGGGGATTCGCGATTGCCGGTACCGATCGCAAGTTCGTCTGGGCCGATGTGAAGATCGTTGGGCGCGCTGTGGTCGTGTCCGCCGACACGGTGCCGAAGCCCGTGGCCGTCCGCTACGGCTGGGCGAGTAACCCCGAGCGGGTGAACCTGATCAATGCCGCCGGTCTGCCGGCGAGCCCGTTTCGGACGGACGATTGGGATTGATTGGTAGCGGATCGCCTGCTTGGGAGGCTTCCGCATGAATACTGCTGCCTGGGGCGGCCGACACCCGGCTTGGGCAGTCCCAGCGGCTTCATGATGCGTCCAGAGCGTGGTTAGTAGAGGGGTACTGGTCAGAGTGCGGGGGTTTCCACAGTTATAGGACGTTGATTGCCGTGCCGTCCCTCTCCCACGCCATTCGTCGAAACATGTGTTTCTATTGAAACGGTACAGTAAAGGCGTACAATCGGACTTACAGGAGAAACGCATCTCGCGATCGTGCCCGCCGCGCTTCGGGGCCGGCGAGCGGAATGGGTAGGAGGCAGGGCTACGGTGGACGGGGGTGATTCGCTTTTCGTTTCTGAGCGGGTTCGTCCTACGTCTTCTCAGCTCAGTCCCCACAGAACAGAACAGGTTGCCGAGGGAGGCCCTGTTTGGCGTGTTCCCGGGAAGGAATGTGCCCGAGGAAACTGAGGAGGTGTGCACATGAGGAATCGTCGTTTGCTTTGGGTCAGCGCGGCCGTTGCCGGGTGTCTGGCGATTGCCTGCGCGACGGTGCCCGCCATCGCGGCGGGGCCGCCGGCCACAGCGCTGGTGAAGGAAGGAGCGGCGCTGCCGGGTGCTCCTGAAGAGATCGTTAGCTCGATCAACAACTCGGCGGTCAACAAGGTCGGTGGTTACTCGTTCACCGTCAACACGACTGGAAGCGGGACAACTCTGAGTCATGCTTGGGGTGATGCTCTGGGCGGAGTCGGTACGGTCATTCGCACAGAAGGGACCTTCGGCGACTACCAGCAGACCTCGTGGGAAAGTTTCTTCGGCATGAGCAACGCCGGGAAGATCGCCTACAGCCCGTCCTGCACGCATGTCCCGTCGGGAACCACGGGCCTCGATGGTGTGTGGCTTGATGACACGGTGGTCATGATCGAGGAGCAGGCCTACCCGCACATGGCGAACTGGTATTGGAGCTTCGGTAGCCGCCCCGGTGTGACGGCCGACGACGTCCCGCATTGGGTTGGTGGCATCACCGACACCCTCGGTGGATCGACCGACAACCGCGGGTTGTTCTATGGCTTCAATGCCACGCCGCTGCTTCTCGGTGGCGACACCGTCCCGGACCTGCCGTACGTGCTCTCCACAAGCAGCACGGTCAGCTTCGACTACCGTTTCTCGGCCTTCGGCGCGCACTACCTGGCCGAGGCCCAGATGAGTAGCGGTTCCAGTTTGAACGACAACGCGATGGTGCTTGACGGTCAGGGCCTGATGCTGGGTGGGAGCCTTGTGCGCGAGGACTCGCCGCTGCCCGCCGCCGTTGGCGGCCTGCCCGGCGAGGTGTGGGACAACTTCGATTACCTCAGCGTCACCGAGGACGGCCACTGGCTGATGACCGGGGACAGCAATGACGCTGGTACCACCACGGACGAGTTCCTGATGGTCGATGGGCAGATCATCCTGCGCGAGGGCGACACGCTGCCCAGTGGCCTTGTCCTGGCCAGCAGCATGGGCGGTGCATTCATGAACGAGGACGGCGACTGGGCCGTCAACTGGTACGTCAACCTGGACGGCACCAACCGCGAGTGCATCATCGTGAACGGTGAGTTCATCCTCGCCGAGACGTTCGAGGTCGATTGGGATGGCGACGGTATCCCCGATGAGAACGCCATCCTGATGGATATCACCGGCACCAACGCTCTGACTGTCGGTGATCGCATGCCGGACGGCTCGTTCGACGTGTACTTCACGGGCGATGTCAGCGTGGACGGCGGCAGTAACTTGGAAGCCGGCTTCCGGATCACGATTCCGGAGCCGAGTGCGCTTGCGCTGCTTGCCATCGGCGCGTTGACATTCCTGCGCCGCCGGTAGACATCCTGCGGCGGCCATCGGCGCTGCCGCGGTTATGACGATGATTAGGTGACCGGGCCGCGATCTTGCGGCCCGGTCCTTTTTTATGCGCTGAGTGTGGAGGGACAAGCCGCGGCGTGTCGTGACGGCGCCACACGCGACCAGTTTTGGATGTTGCATGGTCCCGGCAGCTTTGCGTACAGTTGTGGCATGCCGCGCTCATCACGCTCCGAAGAATCAGCCAACGCGCTCCTCCGGCTTGTAGGGCGCGCGCAGCTTGGTGACACGGCGGCGTTTCAACAGCTCGTGCAACGCTTTGACCCCGGACTGCATCGCATCCTGCTGCGACGGAGCGGTGGGCGGGAGGACCTCGCGGACGAGTTGAGGAACGACGTGTGGGCAGCCGTCTGGGAGGCTCTTGTTCGGCGAAGGTATGATCCCCAAAAGGGGGCGATCTCGACATTCATCTATGCCGTTGCGCACAAGCTCTGGCTCCGGCATCTTCGGCGGGTAGGGCATTCCCCGGTCTCCTTCGACGTGCCCGGATTGCTCGAGCAGAAGCTCGTGTCGGAGGAGAATCCGGCGGCGTTGCTCCACGCGGCCGAATTGCTCGATGCCGTCCGCGATTGCCTGCACGCACCCGGGCGACCGTTCAGCCTGACGGCCGAAGAGCGACAGGTCGTGGTTTCGCTGGCGAGCGGGCAGACGGAGCGGTCGTTGGGAGCCGATTGGGGCGTGGCGCCCAGCACGATACATAGCCGTAAAGTATCTGCATACAGGAAGTTGCGTCGATGCATGGCCGCGAAGGGTTTCCTGGAGGATACCCCTGAGCGCGGTGCGGGCGGCGGCGAATAACAGTGTGGTGAGAGCAGGATGTTGTGTTGTGGGAAATAAGGGCCTCGAAAATCTGGTTCGCATGGCGGTGGAGCTCGATGAGTTCGACCGCTCGGCTGGTTGTCTGAGGCTGTTTCACACGCCGGAAACGGCCATCATTCATCCAGATCGTCGTTCACAGTTCAGATGGTTCGAGCGGTATGCCGTGGCCGCCGCCGTGGCCGCGGCGATGGCGTGGGCCATTCTCGCCCCGCCACAACCGCCGCGACCGGGCACGGCCGAGGCCGCGTCCCTGGCCATCGCGCATTGGCCTGGCGTTGAGTTTGACGGCGAATCACGAATCGACTGTTTCGAGTCGCAACCCTCGGAGGGCTGCGCCATGTTGGCCGTGTTTCGCGCCTGGCACCAGGACTGCCAATGCCTGGCGTGGCAGCTCCACGTGTGGGAGGACGGCCGGCCGTCGGTGGAGCTGTTACCCCAGGACATCTGCGACATCATGATCGACGTGACGGATGCGCCTCCAGTGGAGCAGCTTCTCCTGGTCGCGATTGCCCGGGATCCCGAGGATTTGCCGAGGAACAGTGCGCAAGCGGGCGACTTGCTCGACTGCCTGAACGCCGTAATACCGCCCTCAGGCCCGAACGGTCATGTCGCGGCGTACGCGTCGGCCGTTCGACTGTGTCTCCCCGAAGGTGTGACGGTGGTTCCTCAGTCGTTCGTCGTCGAGTAAGGAACCTGCGGATGGTGATTGCCCCGGGGGGCGAGCCACGCACCGGCTACATTCAGCTTCGTTGTTACCGGTTACTCCGTTTACGCAGGGTATGCCCTGGGCCGCGCACGCCCGCGCGCTATGGCTGACTCAGCGAGACGGTACAGCCCGTGGAAGGCAGCGTGAACGTGTGCCCGGCGTCCAGCTCCGCCCGCGTCGCCGATTCGCCCTTGTGATCGTCGAGTCGCCACGTATAGCGCTCGCCGACGCCGTCACCACGCACAACCAAGCGCGCTTGGTGGCCGCTCTCCAGGGCCGGCTTTAGACGAAGCTCAATTCGGCCGTTCTCGGGCCCGAAGCGCGCTTCTTCGATCGTGCCTTGATCGACGCCGATTTCGAGCGACCGCGGTTCCACCCAGATCGTCTGCCGGATAGCATCCACCGGCTCGACGAGCAGGACGCCGTTAGCCCGCTGCTCGACGCGACACCCGTAGCCAATGAGCCCGAGCTGTTCATCCTCGACGACGTACGCCTTGCTCAGCCGGATGGATGGAAACAGCGCATGCCCCATCTCGCTTGTCCAGGGATCAAAGCGACGGCGAGCCGGCTCCCAGCCGTAGAAGTCGTGGGCGGTGCCGTCGGGTTCGACGAGCACCCAGACGGCGAGGAGGGCGGCGTAGCCGACTTGGAGATGCTCGGCACGGCCGGCGCGTTCAAACGCCCTGAGCAAGGGCAGCGCGTTCTGTCCGGTCATGTAGTTGAAACAGATCTCGTCACCGCAGCGAAACTTGCTGTTGCCCCAGCCCCACCGCACGTCGGAGGCATACCACGGCCATCCGGGTACACGGTGACGTGTCGCCATGATGACGTCGAGTGTGGCCCGCGCGCCGGCCTCGTCCTGGCCCAACCTGCGGTAGAACCACGCGCCGGCGTAGCCGGTCGTGTCGAAGTTCAGCTCGCTGAGATACGGATTCCGCAAGCGCGTCATGTACTCCACTTTGCGCTGCATGAGGCGGCGCAGCTCGCCCGCCCACGCTTCGTGACCCTCGGAGGCCAGCGCGTCGACCATCTCGTCGAGCGTATCCTCACCCATGTTCCCCTTCGTGATGTTGTGCTCTTTGTGCATTGGCAGCGTGAAGTAGGCGATCGCCGTGTGATAGGCCATCTCCAGGTATTGCTCGGGCGTGCGCGTATGGGTCAGACCATACAGCCGACCCGCGCGGTACAGGTAGTAGTAGATGTTCCACACATGCGGGTAGTTGAAGCTGCGATTGGTCCGGCCGGCCCAGCCTGCATCGATGTCGCCGGTGTGCTGCACCCAGTTGCGAATGCCGAAATCGTCCTTCTTCTGCAGAACGCCGAAGCAGAACTTGTCCACGTATTCCTCCAGGGCGGCGATCTCTCTCGCATCCGGCACGCAAGCGTTCTTGACCGCCAGGACCAGCGGTTCGGCGAGCCCGCCCTCATCACTGCCGCCGACCAGCCAGGGTACATCGTTCGCCTCGATGACCAGCTTCTTCTCCTCCGAGTCCCACATCATGAAGGCACTGTCCATGCGATGTCCGGGCTGGTGAAAGTGCTGCTTCTCCACGATGAACTTCGTGCGCGCCAACATGTGCTGACGCGCATCCGGGAGGACGTTGTAGAGGACGTTCGTCCAGCGATCATCGCCGTAGTGCACCGTGACGACATGCTCCCCGAGCGTGTCGAAACGCACGTCGTACAGGCGGGCGTCGTGCCGTTCCGCCATCGCGGCCACGCGACACCCTTCGTCGGCGACAACCTTCCGGATCGTCGACGAAGCCTGCCCGCCCAGCCTGAGCGTGCACGGGTGGCTGATCGGCACGGCGAATCCGGGATGGGAGCGGATCACTAGGTGCCCCGCGTGATCGAGGATGCGCTCCACATCACGGTCGTCGTTGGCCCAGTAGAGATCGAAGCCCAGTTCGCGCGATTGCCCGGGTGCAAGCTCGAGCGTTCGGTGACCGTGGTACCACGGCTTCCAGCCGAGTGTCTCAGCCGAAGCGTGCGACCAGCAGAAGAGCCAGAGAAGCCCGTCCCAACCGTTTCCCGCGGCAAACTCGCTGTCGTCATGCGCCATGGCTTCCAGCGGCGTCTCCACCGTCGGCACCATGACGAGCATGGGCGGCTGACCGCTCAGTCGCTGCGCCACCACGTACCCACTGTGGCCGCAGGCGAAGCAGTGCATCATGACACGCTGATCGTAGATGAGATCCTGATCGCCACGCCCGCCGAAGTGCGTATTCAGAACCATGGGCAGCGCGACCTCGCCGATGCGCAGCGGCTGAACGTGCGCGGGATCGGGGTCGCCGGCGTGCCGAACGCGGATCCGCCAGCGCATCGTCGGCTGCGGCGGTGGCGTTGCGCCGGCCGGCGCGGTAGCCGGGGCTTGATCGAGCAAGGTCCATTCCTGCTCCAGTTGGACAGACCGAAGGCCGCAATCCTGATCTGCCGGGCTGCGATACGTCACGCGCACACGCCGCCCGGCCACGTCCGCGTCGACACGCGTCGCGCCGGCGTGACATCGCGTATCCTCCAGCGCCCACGGCGCTCCCCGGGTCGCGGTTCGCAGCCGAACATGACCGAGGGCCGGCGGATTCGGGCCACGAAGGCGGCGATTGTTATCGGGGTTGCCGGCAAACTCGACTCCGGTCGGCGCATGCACGAGTGAGCGGATAGTCCCGGTTTGCTGATCGAACTCGACAGCAGTCGTCGAGGTCTCCAACCGAATCAGCGATTCACGGGTCGTTGGCGGCTGGTTTTCATCCATACCGGGTCTCTCCTGGCCGATAGCCGTAGACACGAACAGACCGAGGATCGCCGCGGTGATCACCGTCGCGTCCAGTGGACCATGCCGATGTCTTCGGGGGCTCACGGCTGCATTCACCTCCGCCCGCCGGTACACCACACACCGAGCAGCGGGCCGAGGTCTTATACTACCGGTGGATCAGATGCGAAAGCGACGTGCCCACGAGTTCGGCGGCGCTCTCGGTGCAACCGCGGAGGGTTGGGATCCCTCGAACCTGGACCCACGGATGGGCCTGATGGCTGCGGGAGGGAAGTCGCCCCCGTGATCGGTCCACTAAGGTCGGAGCCGCTCGGCTTGGGGACCAGCCGTGCGTCAGCCGCCGGACATCGCCGCGCACATCTTCCCGATGACCAGCAGCGCGACTGGCGTGCCGATCACGCTGCCCAGAATGGCCATGACCAGACCCACCGGCGCGAGGCTCGGGTGGAAGGCGGCGGCGACCACGGGCGCTGATGCTGTGCCGCCGATGTTGGCCATCGAGCCCGTGGCTCCCAGGAAAAGCGGGGCGCGCAGCAGGCGTAGCCCGATCATCAGAATGACGACGTGTGTGGTGATCCAGATAGCGCCTAGGGCGAACAGCCAGCCGTCCTCAGGGCGAATGTTTCGCAGATCAGCCCGGGCGCCGAACGTTGTCAGCAACAGATACAGCCCGAAGTAGCCGACCGGCGTAGCGCCGGCGTCGTCGATGTCGCGAAGCGGCGTTAGCGACAGCACGACACTCACGCCCGTGATTAGCAGAATCCCCCAGCCGAAGCCACTGAGCACCTCGCTCAACCGAATCGTGGCCCAGAAGCCAGCGGTTGCTTCCTGCTGCTCTACCCAGCCGCCGATTCCTCCGCCGAACCACAGGCACATCTGGCTTATCACCAGGCCCAAGCCGATCATCAGGGCGAAGTCGAGGAGCGCGATGGGTCTGGCACGCTCAGCCTGGCGTTGCGAGAGCCGTGTGGCCAGATCGCGCACGATGCTGTTGTCGGCGCGCGTGACACGATTCACCTTCTCCTGGATGCTCGTCAGCGCCACCAGGACACCGAGCCACGTGTACGCGCACACCGTGTCCACCACGATCAACTTGCCCAGCAGCGTGGCATCCGTGCCGACACTCTCGGCGACTGCGGTCATGTTTGGGCTGCCTCCGATCCAGGAGCCGGCCAGGGCCGCGACGCCTTTCCACGTGCCCGGCGGAAACTTGTCGTGCAACAGACCGAAACTGAGCGCCGCGCCGGCCACGATCCCGACGGTGCCGACGAGCATCATTCCGACGGCTTTCGGCCCCAGACGGAGGATCGCGCGCGTGTCGGTCGGTACAAGCAGCAGCACCAGGATCACGGGGAGGACGATCTGCCCCATGAAGGGCGTGTAGAACTCGGATTCGCTGGGGATGATGCCCAGCGAAGAACACAGCATCGGAATGAAGTACGTCCAGATCAATGGCGGGCAGTACCGAAACATCGGCTGCAACGGCTTCCAGCGCGCCAAGCCGAAGATCACCGCGACGACTCCCGACAGGAACGCCGCCAGGGCGGGGGGCTGGACGAACAGCGGCTCTTGGAGTGGAAACATTGACCCGGGCGGGCTCCCGTTGAGTTGTGCCTCGCCGTGGCTCTCGACGACGTGTCGTCTTCGTTGGATCAGACTTTGTTCAGCCGCGGTCTTGGCTGCCCATTTGTCGCCAGCGACGTGGGTTCTGTCAAACCCTTGCTCCAGCGTCTCCGGGACGGGCGTTGCCGCTTCTGGCCGGCCCGTGGCATGCCTCCCGGCGCATCATCGCCCAGTCGGGCCGCAGGCTACGTAGCGTTGCCGCGTCGAGCGATGCGACGGCGCCATTTGCCATAACTGCTATAAGTTATTTATTTAAACAGTTTTATGTGTCAGCTTGCGGGGGTGGTGGGTCTCGGCGTCTGAATCTGTCGGCGATAACTTGACATTGAACGAATGTATGATACTATGGTTTTGAACGCGTGTTCTGAACGACCGTACAACGCTCTCAGCCGAGGACTCTGCTCGTGGCTACTGACGAAACGAAATCGCGAATCCTGGATACGGCCGGACCGGTCTTCGCCGAGAAGGGCTTTCGCGATACTACGATCCGCGAACTGTGCGAGAAGGCCGGCGTCGGGCTGGCCAGTGTCAACTACCATTTCCGCGACAAGCAGCAACTCTACGTGCAGGTCGTGGAGCAGGCCTACGACCAGGTTCGCCAGCATCGCCCAAAGCCGATGAAGTGGCCGCCCGGCACCCCGGTCGCCGAGAAACTCCGGACGTGGGTTCGGCACGTCGTGGAAGCCGTCACGGCGGAGGAGGAGGACGACTGGCAGGACGTGCTGGTGACGCGCGAGCTGCGCGATCCAACCCCAGCTTGCGAAGACACCTTGCGCCGGCGGATTCACGAGGACCTGGAACCGCTCTTCGACATCATCGATGAGGTCTTTGGCCCGGAGCTTCCGTCGCCCGAGCGCTGGCGACTCATCTTCAGCGTGCTCGGGCAGTGCCTCTTCTATGACACGCACAGTCAGGCCATCCGGTTCATCATGGCGAATGACGCCGAGGGCCGGGCGTGCGAACCCGGGCACATCGCGGAGCACATCTCAGCCATGTTCCTGGCGGCGATTGGAGAGGCACCGCCGCTGACCGTCACGAGGGGGAGGGCCCAGTCATGAAATTCGTTGAACCGGAAGTCAGGACCCGCGATGGAGCAAGTGGCTCCGAGCGGCAACAGAAACGGGAGACGACCGTGACGCGCAGTCGAATCGTCCTACGTATTGTCCTAAGCCTCGGGGCGTTGGCTATCGTTGCCGTTGTCGGCCTGGCGGTCGTCAATGCAAGCCGCCAGGGCGAGCCCAACGTCGACGGCGAGGAAACTCGGCGGGACGTCAATGTGGTGGTGGCCCCCGCACAGGTCATGGAGTTTCAACGTGTCATTGCCGTTCAGGGCAATGTGCAGGCCAAGCGATATGCGATGGTCTCACCCCGCATCAACGGCGTGCTGGACGAGGTCTTCGTCGATGAGGGTGACAGCGTCGTCGCCGGAGAAACACACCTCTTCCAGTCCGACGCGCTCAAGCTCCAGAAGACACTCGAGGTCCGCGGTGACGAAGTGGCCGTTGCCGAGAGCAGCCTGCGTGAGAAGGAGGCTTCACGCGACAAGTCCCAGGCCGACTTCGACAACGCCGAGTCCGACTGGCGCCGGTACCACGAGATGTTTGAGCGCGGCGTTTCGTCGACGGACGAGCTCGAAGACGCCGACGCCGCGTACAAGGGCGCAGTGGCCATGCTCAAGCACGCTGCGGCGCTGGTGGATTTGGCCGCGGCGCAACTGAAGCAGGCCCGGTCGTCTCTGGCGATGGCGCAGAAGGACCTTGATGACTCGCTGGTTCTGGCTCCGCTCAGTGGACGGGTCACCGAGCGTTTCCGGGAGCCCGGAGAGATGGGCAACCCCGGTCAGCCCGTGCTGCGCATCGAGGATCCGTCGCTCGTGGAGGTCTCGGTATTCCTGCCTGCCCAAGCCTATGGTGAGGTTATCCCGGGCCAGACGGAGATGCAGGTGACGGTCAACGGCCTGGACCTCGGCCAGCGCTCGGTTTCCTACAAGAGTCCAACCATCAACACGCAGCTCCGCACGTTCGAGGCCCGTTGCCTGATCCAGGACCCGCCGTCGGCCGTTGCATCGGGCGCGATGGCCCATGCGCGGGTTGTGCTGGAGCGTCGGGAGGGTTTGGGAGTGCCACGTGACGCGATTCAGAACCGGGCCGGCGGGACGGTCGTCTTCGTCGTCGATGGGGACAAGGCGCGGATGGTTTCCGTCACGGTGGGTCTGGAGACGAACGGGATCGTCGAAGTGGCCTCGGAACACCTCGATCCAGCTGCCCAGGTTGTCGCTGTCGGGGGCTACTTCCTTGATCCGGACGCGGCCATCAAGGTCGTGCAGGAGAGCCCCTGATGTTTCTGTCGGATGCCTCTGTCAAGCGTCCGATCGCGATGAGCTGTCTGATCATCGCGTTGGCGCTGCTCGGCCTCAATGCGTACCGCAAGATGGGGCTGGAGTTGATGGCGAAGATCGACCTGCCCTACGTCACCATCACGACCATGTACCCGGGTGCCAGTCCCGAAGAGATCGAGACCGACATCGCCAAGCGGATCGAAGACGAGGTCGTGGCGATCGACGGGCTCAAGCACGTCAGCTCGACGTGCATGGAGAACGTCTGCCAGACGCAGCTTGAGTTCCACCTGGACGTGGATGTCGACATCGCGGCCACGGATGTTCGCGAGAAGATTGACTTGATCCGCTCCGAGTTCCCGGAGGGCGTCGAGGACCCGCAGATCCTCAAGTACGACATCAACGCCAAGCCCATCATCCAGTTGGCCCTGACGGGTGACGTGCCGCTCGACGAGCTCTACGACTACGCCGACAACAAGCTTAAGGATCGCCTGACGGTCATCTCGGGTGTCGCCGAGGCTGACTTGATCGGCGGCGCCGAGCGAGAAGTGCACATCGCGCTGGATCGGGCGGAACTAGCGGCGCGCGGCCTGTCCAGTGCCGACGTGGTCACCGCTGTTCAGAATGGCGTACGCACCATCCCGTCGGGCCGGGTGCGGGAGCGCGGCACCGAGTATGCCGTGAAGTTTGACGCCGACTACGACCGCGTGGCGGACATCGGCGGCCTCGAGGTCGCCAATCGGGACGGCCAGCGCTGTTACCTGAGGGACATCGCCCGGGTGGAGATGTCGACGGACGAAATGCGTCAGGCTGCGTCCGTCGATGGCCGGCCATGCATCGCGATCAAGGTCGTCAAGAAAGCTGACGCCAACGCCGTGCGCGTCGTACACCGCGTGCGGGATGCGCTGGACAAGCTGAACGAAGAACTGCCGGGCGGTATGGAACTCATTTGGGTTACGGACGACGGCACGTTCACGGAGGCGATGGTCAACAGCGCTTGGGTCAACGTGATTCAGGGCATCCTGCTGACGGCCGCCATCTTGTTCCTGTTCCTGTACAACTTGCGGGCGCTGCTGGTCGTGTCGATCACGATGCCGCTCACGATCGTGATCGGCCTGTTTTTCATGCAGATGGCCGGTTTCACGCTGAACGTCTCGACGCTGCTGGCTATCGGTATGTCCATCGGCATCCTCGTGACGAACTCGATTGTCGTCCTGGAAGCGATCATCAAGCGGCTGAACACGACGGGGGATCCGAAACAGGCGTCACGACTGGGCACGGGTGAAGCCTTTATCGCGGTCCTCGCCAGCGCCGGTACCAACATCGTCGTTCTGTTTCCCATGTCGATCATGGGCAGCATGGTCGGACTGTTCACCAGGCCGTTCGCGCTGACCATGCTCATCATGACCGCGGTGTCGTTGTTCATCTCGTTCACCCTGACGCCGATTCTCTGCTCGCTCTTGCTCAAGCCGCAGGCCGCGGACTCGCGCGCGCTGCTGGCACGGCTGGAACGCGGCTGGAACCGCGGCTTCGACCGTGTCGTCGGCGCCTACCGCGCGCTGCTGACGTTCAACGAACGTCATCGGCCGGCGGCGGTGCTCACGCTGGTGGTGGTCGCGGTGATCCTCGTTCACTCACTGCGCGTCGGCGCGGGGCTGGGTACCAGCATGGTGTCAGAAGCGGACCGCGGTGAAGTGGCCGTGAAGATGGAGTTCCCTTCTCGCTACAGCCTCGCGCAGACCCAAGTCCGCGTGGCGGAGGTCGAAGGGCTGCTCGGCGACCTGCCCGAGTTGCGGCACATGCTCAGTGCTTCCGGGAAGGTCGAAGGCATGTTCGGGCAGTCTTCCGAAGGTGTTTACCTGGCGCAGATCACGCTGAAGTTCTCGGAGCGCACCGAGCGCGAGATGACGATGGACGACCTCATGGCCGATATCCGCTCGCGACTGGCCGGCTTCCCCGACGCCATCGTCACGGTCAGTATCCCCTCGGCAATCGGCGGACAGGAATCCGATGTCCAGCTTGAGATTGCCGGGGACGACTTCGATACGCTTGACCGGTTGGCGCTGCGGACGCAGGAGCTGGCCAATGAGATGCCCGGCCTGCTCGACAGTGACACGACCGTGCGAGCCGGAAAGCCGGAGATTCGTGTGCGGCCACAGCGCGCTGTGCTTGCGGATCTCCAGGCGCCGGCGACCGGATTGGGGACGGTGCTGCGGGCCAATATCGAGGGTCTGGAGGCCGGAACATTCAAGCGCGGCGACCGCACCTATGACATCGTCGTCAAGCTCGATGAGCAGCCGGGCAAGGACCAGGTCGCCGGCTTCCTCTTCCCCGGCGCTGCGGGACACACCGTGCTCCTCACAAACCTCGGTGATGTGCAGGAAGGGCTCGCGCCCGTACAGGTTATTCGGAAGGACAAAAGCCGTGTCTCGAAGCTCTACGCCAACCTCGGCACGGGATTGCCACTCGGGACCGCTGTCGATCAGATCAGTGCGGTCATCGATGACAGTGGCACGCTCCCGACCGGCTTCGATTACGGATTTGCCGGTCAATACGAGATCATGGCCGAAGGGCAGGCGGCGCTCGGTGAGGCCGGCCTCATCGCCGTCATGCTAGTGATCCTGACACTGGCCGCCATCCTGGAGTCGTTCAAGCAGCCCGTACTTATCCTCGTTACGCTGCCGCTGACGTTGATTGGCATGTTCTGGGCTCTGGCGCTGGCGGGCATGAGTCTCGGGATCTTTGTGATTATGGGTGCTGTCATGCTGATCGGCATCGTCGTCAACAACGCCATCCTGATCATGGACCAGTTCAATGTGCACGTGCGCGAGGGTGTGCCGCGCCACATGGCGATGGTCAGCGCTTCCTGCGAGCGCTTCCGCCCCATCGTCATGATCACGCTCGCCGCCGTCCTGGGCATGCTGCCGTTGGCCCTCGGTCAGGGCATTGGTGCCGAGATGCGCAACGCCATCGGCATTGCCTCCGCCGGCGGGATCCTGGTGTCCGGTGTGCTGACGCTGGTGGTGTTACCCATCCTCTACGATCTGTTCACACGGAAGCAGAGGACCACCGCTTGATTACAGGACATGACGCGTAGACCGCTCACGCGCGTCACGTTCGGGACCGATGGATCGGCGGTGCTGAAAGGAATCCGTCGGGCCGCTGTAACCATGCCTCATGGCACACGCCCCCGGCCACCGTGTCCCATGACAACCCGTTTGGCCGCGCGCTCAACCCGCTTTGCGAAGGCGCCACAGATGCACTTCTGCTGCTCGACGAGAGTAGACCCGTCGGCATCACGACACGCGACGACTTCTTTCACGAGCGGTTCTGGCGGTTACGCCAGGTTCATGGTCATCAGGAAGACGCCGTTGCTCTCGACCTTTTCGAGGCGGCCGCGGAGCAACTCGACAGACTCGACCGGGTTCATGTCGCTGAGCACACGGCGGAGCATGTAGATCTTCTCGAGTTCCTTCGGATGGAGCAGCAGCTCCTCCTTGCGCGTGCCGCTGGCGGCGATGTTGATGGCCGGCCAGACACGCTTGTCGACGAGCCGGCGATCGAGGTGGAGCTCGGAATTGCCGGTTCCCTTGAACTCTTCAAAGATGACCTCGTCCATCTTCGAGCCGGTGTCGACGAGGGCGGTGCCGATGATCGTGAGGCTGCCACCTTCCTCGATGTTCCGTGCGGCGCCGAAGAAGCGCTTGGGCTTCTGGAGGGCGTTGGCATCCACACCACCGGTGAGGATTTTGCCCGAGTGGGGCACCTCGGTGTTGTAGGCTCGCGCCAGGCGCGTGATGGAGTCGAGCAGAATGACAACGTCGCGGCCATACTCGACGAGTCGCTTCGCCTTGTCGATGACCATCTCTGCGACCTGGACGTGCCGGCTGGCGGGCTCGTCGAAGGTGGAGCTGATGACTTCCGCCTTCGTGGCGCGCTGCATCTCGGTGACTTCCTCGGGCCGCTCGTCGATGAGCAAAATGATGACGTAGGCATCGGGATGGTTGTGTGTAACGGCATTGGCCATTTTTTGCAGCAGGACCGTCTTGCCGGTGCGAGGCGGCGCGACGATCAGCATTCTCTGGCCTTTGCCGATGGGGGTTACCATATCGACGATGCGCATGTTGAGTTCCTCGGGGGCGGTCTCGAGGTGCAGGCGCTCGTCGGGGTGTAGCGGCGTCAGGTCTTCGAAATTCGTCTTCTCGGTGACGGATTCGGGTGATTCGTAGTTGATTGCCTCGACGCGGAGCAAAGCGAAGTAGCGCTCAGATTCCTTGGGCGGCCGAATCTGGCCGGCGACAATGTGACCGTTGCGCAACCCGAACCTGCGAATCTGCGACGGGCTGACGTAGATGTCATCCGGGCAAGGAAGGTAGTTGTACTCGGGACTACGCAGGAAGCCGAAGCCGTCCGGAAGGACCTCGAGCACCCCTTCGCCATAGAGCAAGCCATTCTGGCTTATGCGGCGTTTGAGGATGTGGAAGATGAGATCCTGCTTCGGTAGGCCGACGTACTCCTCGATGCGCTCATCCTTCGCGACTTCGTGGAGTTCGGCGACAGTCATCTTCTGCAGATCAGTGATGTGCAGTTCGCCGCGCTTGATGCGTTCGTACTTCTCGTGCGTTTCGCGGTCGATGGGGGAATTGTCGTCGTAGTCGTTCTTGCGCTTCCGCGTCTTCTTCTTCTGCTCGTCGGCTGGTGCTTCCTTGTCGACGGTCTCGGTGGACTCGGCCCCCTCCGAGGCGTCGCTCTGCGATTCGGTCTCGACGAACTTTGAGTCGCTCTTGGCGGACTTGCCGGCCTTCTTCTTGGTCGTTGTCGCCTTCGGGGCCTCAGCCACTGCATCATCGTCGGGCATGCTCTCGATGACGTCCTGTAGCTTCTTCTTGCCACGTGAGCGAGTCGTTGTCTTAGCCATGCTGTGAACTCCACGATGCACCCCAGGCACATATCACCCAGGTTACCTTAGGGGGTGCTTACGGCTAGCGTCCTGTCGTACGCCGGTCAAAGACGCTGAGCCAAAATCGTCTTAAGGATGTCGGCCACCTGTGGACGGAGCTTTTCGGCCGGTCCGTTGTTGTCGACGACAAACTGCGCTCGCGAGCGTTTGTGATTTAGCGCTAGCTGCCAGTTCTCCCGCCGTCTGAGCTCTTCGGTGCTCCAACCGCGCTCTTGCTGCAAACGTCGTAGCCTGTCGGCCTCGTCCGCCTCGACGAAGACAATCGTATCACACTCGCGGTCAAGATTGCTTTCAAACAAGAGCGGGGAGTCGATGACGATGGCCTTGACTGCTGAGCTATTCTCTACCGCCCGTATCATAGCTGCCCGACGTTGGGCAATCAAGGGATAAACGAGGCTTTCCAGACGTTGTTTCTGCCGGGGGTCGGCGAAAACCGTATTGGCGATTTCCTGTCGGTCGGGCCCACCGTCGGGAGCGATGACTCTCTGACCCCACCAGCGATGGAGCGTCTTGAGGACCTTCGGGAGCCGCAAGATCTCGTGGTTCAGGCGATCGGATGAGATCACCAGGCAGCCTTCACGTTCGAATGCCGCTGCCGCCTCGGACTTGCCGGCCCCGATAGCCCCACACAATCCTATGATCGGCTTTGTCCGGGCCATTTCTCCAGCCTCGATCACTCCAGGGTGGTTGCTCCAGGGTGGTCGCGCGTGTCACCGCGCACACTGGGCAGGTGCCGGCGGGTTCTCACGGTCCTCTGGGAACCGCCGGGCTGGTCACTATGGGCAGATTCGGGCATGCTTGTCAATTGCAGCACGTTGGCTAAAGTAGCGGCGATGGGGATTCTGTGCGGTGGCGGCCGCGGCCGCTCTCACGTCAACACCGGAGGATGCATGACACGCCCGATACGCGTGCTGATCGCCAAGATTGGCCTCGACGGACACGATCGGGGGGCGAAGCTGATTGTTCGAAATCTTCGCGACGCTGGCATGGAAGTCATCTACACGGGGCTCTGGCAGACGCCGGCCGCGACCGTTCACGCCGCGGTGCAGGAAGACGTCGATGTCCTGGGTGTGAGCCTGCTGTCGGCGGCACACATGACCATCATGCCCGAGCTTCGGAAGCGCTGCACCGACGCTGGGATCCCGGAGATTCCCATCGTGGTGGGGGGCATCATTCCGGAAGAAGACCACGCGCCGCTACGAGAGAGCGGGATTGACGGAATCTTCAACCCCGGCACGCCGATGGCGATGATCGCCGAAGCCGTGCGCTCGCTGGCGGAGCGTCGGCGAGAGCAGCGGGAAGCGGCTGAAACCGCTCCCGACATCCGCACCGGCCCCGGCCTGGCGCGCGCCATCACCTTCGTGACGCAGGACGAAGGCACGCGGCTCGGGAGCGTGCCGGCCGCGGAACGTGCGCCCGTGACCGTCGGCATCACCGGATCGCCGGGTGTTGGCAAGAGCACGTTCATCGGGCGCCTGGCCCAGGGACTGCGCGGCCGTGGTCGGCGTGTGGCCGTGATCGCTGTTGACCCGACGAGCCCGATCACGGGTGGTTCGGTGCTGGGGGATCGCCTGCGGATCGTGTCCAGAGAGCCGGACGAGGGGCTCTTTGTTCGCAGCCTGGCATCGGAGGGTGAGGCTGGCGGGCTTGCGCCACACTGCGAGGATGTCGCGCAGCTTCTGGGTGCCGCCGGGTACGAGATCATTCTCGTGGAGACTGTTGGCGCGGGCCAGAACGACACGCAGATTCGCAAGATCACACAGGATGTGCTCCTGCTGATCATGCCCGGCGCGGGGGACGCCGTGCAGTTTGTCAAAGCCGGCGTGTACGAGGTGGCGACGGGGTTTGTCGTGAACAAGGCGGACCTGCCCGGCGTGGACACGACAGTTCGGCAATTGCGCGAGACGTTGGAAGGCAAGCGGCCGATCTGGCCGGTCAGCGCGCTGCGAGACGAAGGCTTCGAGCCACTCTACGATTGGATCGAGGAGAAGCTGCGACCGTAGAGCCGAGCATGGACCATCCTTCCCCTTCTGATTCATTGCCCGCAGCGCGTCGTCGGCGCTGGTTGCACGCGTCCGCCGTCGTCGGACTGCTGCTGCTCACAAGCGTCCTGGCCGTCAGTTCGCTCGTCGGCGATAGCGTCACGTACGACGAGACGAGCCACCTGACGGCGGGGATGAGCTACCTGAAAACGGGCGATTTCCGATTGGCGCCCGACCACCCGCCACTGGGCAAAATCTGGGCAGCGTGGCCGGTTCTGCTGACCAACCCGCGCTGGCCGGACGCGGGTAACGAGCACTGGTGCAAGGCAAACGTGTTCCGCTTCGGCCGCGCGGTGCTGTTCGAGCTCAACGACGGACAACGGCTGATCCTGATGGGCCGCGGCATGATGGTGTTTCTGCTCCTGGCCACATGCCTCACCATCTACGCGTTGGCCCGTACGCTGTTCGGGCACCGCGCTGGGCTCCTGTCGCTCGCACTGGCAGCCCTGAGTCCGACGTTGCTGGCGCATGGGCGTCTCGTGACAACGGACATTCCCATCACGCTGTGCACATCGCTCGCGCTGCTGGCGTTCGCGCGCGTGTCACAACGCTTCACGTGGCCCTGGCTGGTGGCGGCGGCTCTGTCGCTGACGGCCGCGAGTCTGTCCAAGATGTCTTGGCCACTGGTATTGCCGGCGCTGGTGGTGATGATGATCTGGGCGACGGTGCGGAAGCCGCGGATGGAGGTTGGGGAACAGGCGGGTGCGAAGGGCATCGCCCGGCCGCGGCAGGGGGCGCGCTTGCCATCCAGCCGGCGTGATCGAATCGCGGCGATCGTGGGTGTGTGCCTGGTGGCGGGGCTGGCGGTGTGGGTGGGGATCTGGACCTGCTACGGGTGGCGGACATCCACCGTGCCGCCGGTGGCGGAGAGTGAGGCAACACCCGAGGTGCGCGCACAACTCGATCAGGTCAATGAGGCGATTGCCTTCGGGTGGCAACTCGCGTTGTATCAGCCGGATGGCTCTCCGCGCCCGGGGCTTGTGCCGGCGTTCCTGCGGATGGCGGTCGATGTCGGGGTTCTGCCGGATGCGTATCTGCTCGGGCTGGCGCAGACACTGACGTCCACGAGCCAGCGGTTGGCGTACCTGTGCGGTGACTACTCGTCCAGCGGTTGGCCGAGCTACTTCCCGATTGCCGCGGCGATCAAGACGCCGATCCCGACGATGCTGCTGTTCATCGCGGGGCTGGTGGCGCTGCTATCGCGGCGATTGCGCGGGCGTGACAACATCCTGCTGGCGGGCCTGGTTGTCTTCGCGGTGGTGTACGGGCTGTACGTCGTTCAGAGCCGGTTGAACATCGGCCACCGCCATTTGCTGCCGCTGTACCCGGCGGCGTTCGTGCTGGCGGGCGGTTCGGTGGTGTGGTGGAAGTCGCGTGTTGGCCGCTGGCTGATCGGTGCGGCGCTGGGGTGGCTTCTGATCGCGAACATCTGGATTCACCCGCACTACCTGGCGTATTTCAACGAGCTTGTCGGTGGCCCCGCGCGCGGACACCACTACCTCGCGGACAGCAACATGGACTGGGGGCAGGACTTGCTGCGGCTGGCTGATTACGCCGATCAACACCCGGACGAATCGATCAAGGTTTCCTATTTCGGCAGCGCGCTTCCCACGCGCTACATGGACTGCTCGTCGCTGCCAAGCTCCTACGTGTTCGAGCCGCGGGCCCGGCTGACGGCAGGGACGTACGTGGTGAGCGTGACCCAACTGCTTGGCGTGTACGACGCCGAGATCCGCGACGCGTTCTGGACAGACCGCGTGCGCGACGCGTATGGGCAGATGGGGATGATCGCGACGGCGGTGCCGGCCGAGGATGAGCCTCAGGCCGTCCGTGATCGTCGTACTGAAGCGGCCGAGGAGTTTCGTGACCTGCGGGAGAAACGCCTGCTCAGCCGCCTGCGGGCGCGACCGCAGGATGATCGGATCGGCTGGTCGCTGTTCGTCTATCGCCTGACGGACGCGGACATTGCCCAACTGACACAGCCGTGATGATCGAGGCCGCATGCGGGGGACGCGGGCTCACTGGCCGGTGTGGCCGAATCCTCCGGATCCACGATTGGTCTCGGCGAGTGTATCGACCTCCACGACGTCGACGTGGGCCACGGGGCTGATGACCAACTGCGCGAAACGCATGCCGCGCTCGAGCGTGTAGGGAACTCGCCCGCAGTTCGCGAGCACCACCTGCAACTCGCCGCGATAGTCCGCGTCGATTGTTCCCGGCGCATTCGGCAACATGAGACCGTGGCGGAGTGCCAATCCGCTCCGAGCACGGACCTGACCCTCATAGCCCGCAGGAATCTCGAGGAACAAGCCGGTCGGGACGAGCTTGATCTCACCGGGGGCGATCGTGATCGGTTCGTCGTTAGCGGCGAACAGGTCGAGCCCGGCGGCGTGATCGGTCATGTACCGGGGCAGCGGCAGGTCTTCGAGTCCTGGTCGTCGGCGTATCTTCAAGACGGGCTTCATGCGTTGGTTCCCAGCGTTGTGGCATCGCGACGGTTATGGCGACGGCCCGAACCTTGCCGGCCGCCGACGGAGGCGCAATGACTGCGCCCCATCAACAGCCGTCAAGTATAGCCGCGTCCCGAGCCCTTGACAGGATGCCCGTAGCGACGCGCAATACGTATTCGCGTGGACAGTGGGTCCACGGCGTGGATGGCACACAATTGGCCATGGAATCGGCGCGGAAACGAGGAGGCAGTTGTGGCGCGGCTTGTGGACCTCTCACCGCTGGAGTTGTGCAAAGAGGGGAACAAGCTGCGGTTCAGCCTCAAACAGCCGGAAGAGCTGATCGTTGAGCTTCCGCCCGACTACGAAACCTTCCTGAGCAAACAGCTCGGCGAGATTCTGGCCGACGAGACCCAACCGGAGGCGGAGATCGATCTGGGTACGCTGACAGCGATCAGCAGCCGACAACTGGGTTCGCTGATCGCGCTACAGAAGATCCTGCGGCCGCAGGTCGGTCGCATTCGCCTGACGGGGGTCAGTCCAGCCGTACGTCACCTCTTGGAACTGACGCGCACGGACCAGCTTTTTGAACTGCCCTGACGTACGCGTAGCGAGGAGGGCGCGACGATGTGCATGGAACGCTGGGTCCGTCTTGCCGCCGGCAGCTTCGTTCTGATCAGCCTGGCGTTGGCGCAGGTCCATAGCGTGTACTGGCTGCTATTCACCGCGTTCGTCGGTCTGAATCTACTCCAGTCGTCGCTGACGCGCTGGTGCCTGTTGGAGGACATCCTGCGCAAGCTGGGTGTGCCGCCCTGCAGTCATGAACCGAAGTCGGCGAACCAGGGGACGGCCGAATAGACGCCAGAAACAGGGGCATCCGCGGCGTTCCTGCTAGGCGCGCGCCGGGCGGGTCACTTCCCGATAGAGGGTGTCGCGTTCGACCGGCTGGCAACCGGCCTCGTGAATCAGCCGGTGAATCTGGTCCACGGACAGTTCCTGCCGCTGTGTGCCAGCGCCCTCGCGCTTGGTGATGTCGTACCAGACGACGGTGCCGTCGAAATCATCGACTCCCCAGTTGAGGGCGACCTGGGCGAGCTTCGGCGAGTGCATGATCCAAAACGCCTTGATGTGGGGGACGTTGTCGAGCATCAATCGAGAGACGGCCAACGTACGGAGGTCGTCGAGGCCGGTCGGTCCCGGCAGGTGCGCGAACTCGCTGCCCTCCGGAATGAACGAAAGAGGGACGAAGCACTGGAAGGCGGCGGGGCCCTGGGCAAGTGAGATATCCTGGTGCTCGCGGAGCTTGATCATGTGGCCGAGGCGTTCCTCGACGGACTCGATGTGCCCATAGAGCATCGTGGCGTTAGAGGGAATGCCGAGCTCGTGCGCAGTGCGATGGACATCGAACCAGTGTTTCTCGCCGACCTTTCGCCGGAAAGCCTCGCCGTGCACGCGATCATCAAAAATCTCCGCCCCGCCGCCAGGGAGGCTGTCAAGACCGGCATCGCGGAGGGCGGTCAATACGCCGGCGATGGTGAGCCGCGGTCGCGTGATGCGGGTGAAGTGGACAATCTCGATAGCGGTGAACGCCTTGATGTGGAGTTGCGGGCAATGCTGCTTCAACGCCCGGCACATGTCGGTGTAGTAGGAGAACGGGAGCGTGGGATGGAGCCCGCCGACTATGTGGACCTCGGTCGCGCCGTGGTCCGCCGCCTCCGAGGCCATTTGCACGATCTGCTCGCTGGACAGCTCGTAGCCATCCGGCGGCTGTTCTCCGTGGGGCTGGTACCGGCGATAGAACGAACAGAATTTGCAGCGCAAGACGCAGTAGTTGGTGTAATTGATGTGGCGGTTGATGTTGTAGAAGGTCTTTCGGCCGTGAAGTCGCTCGCGGACAAGGTTCGCAAGTTGGCCGAGCGTGAAGATGTCGGGTGTTCGATACAGGGCCAGGCCGTCCTCGAGCGTGAGTCGCTCACGGTCCTTGACTTTGTCGCGGATAGTTGCAAGTGCAGTATCGATATCAGTAGTCGCAGGGTGGCGCATCACTGTCCTCTCACGGTGCAATCATAACCATGGCGGCCCGTCGCAGCCGGGGTGGCACGCACGGGCTGCCGGGAGCATAATTCTACCGGCCGGGAACAAATCAGGGACGAGTTGGGTTGATTCATCGTGGGCCGGTCAGGGAATAGTGCCGGCCAGGAACCGAATCGTGTGAGGAGAACGGGATGAAGAACGCGCACTGGATCGTCTTGCTGGTCGTGGCCGCCGGCGCGTACGCGTACCTGCAGATGAGCGGCACGTGCGGGTCGGTGTGAGGGTTCACACGGGCACGTCCCGGGTCGGGTCCGACCGCTGCGAGTTCCGATGCTACGAGTTTCAGTGCGACAACGCTGTCGGGCCGGGAGATCAATGTTCCTGGCGACTATGTGGGAAAGGTCGTTCTGGTGGATTTCTGGGCGACGTGGTGCAGGCCGTGTGTCGGTGAGATACCGCATTTGAAAGACGTACACGACGAATTCGGCGACAAGGGGCTCGAGATCGTCGGCATCTCGCTGGACTCGGTTCAGCGGATTTCGCGGGTGCGTGTCGAGCGGTTTGTGAAACAGAACAGCGTCACCTGGGATCAGGTGTACAAGGATGCCGAGAGCATCGCCGACCGGTTTCGAGTGCGAGCGATCCCGGCGATGTTCCTGATCGATGGGGATACGGGGGCGATATTGGCGTCGGGGGATGAGCTGCGGGGTAGCGCCCTGCAGAAGACGATTGCAGCCAAGCTTCGGACAAAAGGTCCGACGTAAGGCGAACCGATCGCTGGCTCGGTCGTACCTCGTGTACCGATGATGCTCCTCTGCCTCCTCCCTCCAGGGACGCGGGCGAACGTTGGCTTTGAGGCCGGCGTTCGCCTGCCCCTTTTTGTGGAGTGTGCACGGGGATCAGGTGGGCAGCTTTGAGCTGTGCGTCACCCTGAGGTTTCGCCGAATCTGGATCCCGAGCAGTGTCACGCCGATCGCGATGGCTGCCTGTGCCGCCACACCGATCCAGGGATTGTGCCGGAGGGATACCTGGATGAGTGTGCCGATCGGGGAGAGACCCGCGATCGTCCATTCTGTCGCGTGGTCATCCCCGAGCATCTCGGCCACGAACGCGAGGACACCTTCGATGAGCAGAGGCAGAGCCTTGAACATGCCCCACGACAGGAGTATCAGGCGAAACACGCCTCGACCTCGCGCCAGCGCGATGCTGATGACGGTGAAGTCCACCCAGAAGCTCATCAGCCACGCGGCGAGGACGGGCGCGGCCACGGCCAGCGGAGCGGTGTGCAGGTCTCTATGCACGGCCGGTGGCAGTGTGCACGCAAGGATGAGCGCTGTTGCCGCGGTGATGAGGATGGGCATCGAGTCAAAGCCGTGGAAAGTCGCGGGAGGGCGTCCTGAGGTCAGCAGTCGCACGCGGTCGAGCTGATGGCGGCGATAAGCCGCTGCCAAAAGCGCAAACAGCCCGGTGAGAGCGAACGTGACACCGGAGCCGACCCATTGCGCGATGGAAGACTGATCCCAATCAATGACCCGGCTGAACTCGCCGTAATGCCGCCATCCAAGGACCAGCGCGAGGCCCGTGACGGCGAGCAACGCGAGGCTGAGGGGGATGCTGAACACGGGCTTGTCGGGAGCTCGCACCTTCCGGCACGAGGCGGCGATGAGAACGATCGCCATCGCGATCTGCAGAAGCATGGCCCAGCCTAGGACCGCCTCGCTGCCCGCGACCAGGGATTTCTGGCCGATGGCCTCCAGCACCAGCCCGGCGCTCATCACGCCCATGAGGAGTGTGAGCCCGGGAACGAACGGGATCAGGAACCACCCTCCGAACACGCCGAAGATGATGATCAACACCATGAGATTCGTTTTTCCGGCGGTGGCGAGGGCGGTCAGGAGCGCAACGGCGATGACCATGAAGGCGAGGGCGGCGAGGCAGAGCTGTGACGCGTACCAACTGGCCAGCATGAGGGACGGAAAGCCGAGCGACACGC
>Ga0272441_10001718_pt1 | contig 46130 bp, 34 predicted proteins | sample SSMProp6N_FD_193582 | JGI IMG/M metagenome (GOLD analysis project Ga0272441, IMG submission 193582) | Marine sediment archaeal communities from Little Sippewissett salt marsh, Falmouth, MA, United States - SSM-Prop-6N | ecosystem: Environmental > Aquatic > Marine > Wetlands > Sediment ... | reverse complement strand
TATAAGGAAAAAGAAACGTCGCGTTGATCCCGGTAGCCGCGCTGAAGGCTGCCATGACAATCGAGACACCCCGCGGGTCCGTCGGGATGTACAATGGCAGAAAGCCTTTAAAGAGCTTGCCCCACTCCACGCCGCCGGCTATGGCCCGGCGGATGATGACAATCGAGAAAGCGACAATGATCATCCAGACGAGACCCTTGAGGATACGTTCGTATAATCTAATACCCTTATGCCCGCTGCTGTACGTCCAGACGACCAATGTCGATATCGCCAAAACAACCAGGCCGATACCAATGAGCAAGGCGGTTTGCGCCGCGGCGGATGAAGGCGTCCAGCCCGAAACCGCCTTGATCATATCATCGGTCATGCCGGCCGCTAATGCGTATTGCGGTAAGTGCCAGATGACCGTTGCCACCAGCGCGCCGAGAGCCCAGCTCCAGGCGACGACCGGGTGGATGAAACGTTTCATCGCGTGAAAAGGACGCACGCCGGTCGAAAGCGTCTGATACGCCATCGCCCAGAACATAACGATGCCCAACCCCATAGCCAGCGGTTGTACCCAAAGAAGTCGATATTGGAGAAAAGCTCCGGCGAAAAGCGAGGCCATGGCGCTGCCGCTGCCTAACACTAAAGCGCTTTGCAACCACCCGGGACCTGTTTTGGCTAAATATCCCCGCCATCGCTGTAAAGGGGGCTTGTTTGCGAGGGCTTGAAGATCGGCCTTTTCTTTCGCGATAATTTCGGGCGCCGAGGCAGTGAACATCGGCAAGCCTTTCACCAGATTATCGCCGGTAGAGTTTGGGTCGTTTTTATCTTGCATTATCACGTTATTCTCCTTCTTTAGTCACAAACCATCCAATATCGGTCTGCCGAGTGCAAAACTCTTGCGGAAATGCCGTAAAGGCGCTGGATAAGCTGTGGAGAGACCACGTTTTCTTTCGGACCTTGCTCGATGATCTTTCCGTTGGAAAGTGCAAGGACTCGGTCAAACACGGGCATAATCTCCTCGATATGCTGGGTGACGAGTATGAGTCCCATCCGTTGTTGGGTCTCGGCCAAATGCTGGATCGATTGCAAGAGCATCTCGCGGCCTCCCGGATCGAGGCCGGCGCACGGTTCGTCGAGGATCAACAGTAACGGCCGGGCCATACGAGCCCGTGCGATGAGCACTCTTTGCCTTTCCCCCTGTGAAAGCGTTCCAAACTTTTGGTTGGCGACGTGGGCGCAGCCCATTTCGGACAGATATTCGCAGGCCTGGGCAAAATCCGCCTCTTGCGGCTCTTGCCCGGCGTATTCGCACAGTCCGAGCTGGGCGAATTTGCCTGAGACGACGGTTCGAGTGATATTTTCTCCGTGTGGAATTTGCGAGGTTAGGGATAGGGTTGCCCAGCCGATACTTTTTCGCAGTTCCCTCAGATCCACAAGCGCTTGGCCGTTTCGATAGACCGCGCCTCCGGCATTGGCCCAGATGTACCCGCAGGCGATCTTAAGCAAAGTGGTCTTGCCCGCGCCGTTGGGGCCCAGGACGGCCCAATGCGTGCCCTTGTCAATCTGCCAGGAGACGTGATCCAGGATCGTCCGGTTGTTGATCTTGTAGCTAACGTCGCGAATATCAAGTATGGGCGATTCCATAAAGTCAAATACCCGGTTCATATGACAGCAGAGATTTTTCGATGACTACTTTACCATCCGACTCGAAAGGGCACAACCTTTATCGTGCGGGATGTCGTCAGGGAGCCGGAAAAAAAACAAGTGACAAGCCCGATATATGAGGGTACTGGAAGAAAGACTGGAACGGGGGTATAATAACCGGTGAATGCAATAGGGTCGTAACGCATTGACAGCTATCTCATTATATATGACACGCGGATTGAGAAATAGATTAGTTGTAGCGGTGTTGTTTGGCGTCATTGCCATTGTCGTGGGATTATGCTATGCACTGAATTCGCCCGAGACAATCGAGGACTATGTTGAGGTCGGTGCTCAACCGAAAATCAGTCCGGACTACTCGGATGTTGTTATCCCGGCTAATATCGCTCCGCTCAATTTCACGATTCTCGAAGAGGGACGGCGATACTTCATCAGGATTCACGCCGGCGACGATGAGTCAATAGATCTTTTCAGCAAGATAGGCCAGATTCGCATTCCTCGCAGGAAATGGCGGGATTTACTCAGATCCAATCGGGGCCGTGAGGTCTTTTTTGATGTTTATGTGATGAATACCGAGAACGAATGGCGGAAGTTCCAAAGTGTATCGAATACTATCGCTGAAGAAGAGATTGACAGCACCCTTGTGTATCGACGGATGTTACCCATCTACAACTGGTGGAGGGATATCGGGATTTATCAGCGCAATCTGACTAACTTTGATGAATCCCTGGTCATGCATGGCCGGTCTTTTGAAGGCGGGTGTCTAAACTGCCACAGCTTTGTCGGCAATGATCCCGGCACGATGACCATCGGTCTCCGCAGTTCAACGTATGGAAGCTCTACGCTGCTTGCTCACAATGCTAAGGTTCAAAAAATCAGTGCTAAATGGGGCTATACCGCGTGGCATCCCAGCGGCGCTCTGGCGGTGTATTCGATCAACAAAGTCCGGCAGTTCTTTCATGCCGGCCGGATGGAAGTGCGCGACGTCGTCGACCTCGATTCGGCCCTGGTTTGTTACAGGGTCAGAGAGCGAAAGGCGGTTTGCCCGCCTGCGCTATCGGATAAGAATCGGCTCGAAACGTATCCCACGTGGTCCCCGGACGGCCAGTGGCTCTATTTTTGCAGCGGACCCATCCTATGGACGGATCGTAACAAAGTACCGCCTGAGAATTATGACAAGCTCAAATACGATTTATGTCGAATCCGTTACGATATCCAAACCCATAGCTGGGGAGATGTCGAGACGGTATTATTCGCCGAGGAGACTGGGCTGAGTATTATGCTGCCGCGAATCTCGCCGGACGGCAAGTTTCTGCTCTTCTGTATGTGTGAGTACGGTTGTTTTCCTGTATATCAGGCCAGCAGTGATCTGTATATGATGGATCTTTCGACGCGCCAATATCGCAAACTCACGGTCAATAGCCCGCATTCCGAATCGTGGCACAGTTGGTCGCGCGACAGCCGGTGGATTGCGTTTAGCAGCAGACGCCGGGACGGTCGTTTTACACGAACGTATCTTAGCTATGTGGATGGTGACGGCACGGTGCACAAGCCGTTTATTGTGCCGCAGCGAGATCCCGCTTACTACAATTCGCTATTAGAGACATTCAGCGTTCCGGAACTGATATCCAGTCCGGTGAAGGTCAGTCAACGCGTGCTGGCACGGGCCGCCCGAAGCAAGGATGCCATTGGCGTTGACGTTCCAATAACGGGCGCCACGCCGAAGGCCGCAGGGTCCGATCCCTGGCAGGAGCGTGAGTAGGAGTCACTGACAATCCATGATCCGGAAAGATGAAAGGATATTGTGGAATAAAGGGCGATTGGCGCTCGGCCTGATCTTCTTTTTGTTCTGTTATGTCTATTTATGGATCGTCGTCAAACCGCATCTGATCTACCACGGGTATGGCACGCTCATCGCGGATATTCCTGAGTACGCTACCGGGTGGCGATTTTGGGCGGATTCGCTGAGCCTCCCCGGTGGATTGGTTCAGTATCTGGTTGGTCTGGTCTCACAGGGATATCATGAATCGTGGCTCGGGGCGCTGCTTATTACCTTGGTTGCCTTGTGTCTTTATGAGCTTTCGAGAGGGCATTATGCGTATATCCGTCATTCGGCTTCGACTATCTTGCCTTTTTCCCCGGCGGTTATGATTGTGCTTATCACCAATCATTATGATCATCCACTTGCGGCATGTTTGACCTCTTTTGCAGGATTACTGCTTTCGCTGGGTTTCGAGAAAATACCGATACGCAGCATCCCCGTTCGCATGGCTGTTTTCTCTGTCATGGCGGCGATCGGCTATTGGTTTGCCGGCGCCGGAGGCGTCTTTGTCTTTTCACTAATGACCGCCATTTATTTACTTTTCATTCGTAAGAATTGGATTTCCGCTGTTCTTATTCTCCCAATCTCAACGGTTGTCATTTGGAGTCTTGCCGGATATATTTTTTACGTATCACCCAAACAGGCCTTTCTCATATTGACACCTTTTCCGGAGTTGACAGCAGATATCAGGATGCTATCGAAGATTTTGATTGTTATGCTTTACATCCTCGTGCCGGCGACAGTATTGCTGACTGGCTTATGGCAAGCGATATTCGGCACGTCCGGCAATGCCCGCGCCACCCGTCCCAGGAAGACAAAGGCCGTCAGAAGGGGGCCGGGGAAAGCCTTCGTGCGTCTCGGAAAACGCTTATTGCCTCTGGTTCCCATGGTTGTGCTGGGAGCGGGTTTGTTTTTCAGCTATGATGGGATTCACAGGAAAATCGTCGTTATGAACTGTCTTTCTCGTCAGAAGCGATGGCCCGAGGTTCTCGAACTCGGGCGTCGTCTGCCGAAGAATATCTACAATATCTACTGCAATCACGACATCAATCGGGCTTTGTATCATGCCGGCCGGTTGGGATACGACATGTTTTGTTTCCCGCAAAATCCCCATGCCCTCTTGCTCACGCACGAGCCGGAGGAATCGTCGATGACCCAGTTGAAGATGTGCGATACGTACATTGAGCTGGGAAATATGAACTATGCCGAAAAACTGGCGGCGGAGTTTTTGGCCGCCGAGGGTCGTCTGGGTATGGTGCTCGAAAAGCTCGCCTGGATTAACATCATCAAAGGGCAGGAAGATACGGCTCGGATATACCTCAACGGACTGAAGAAAGATCTGATCTATCGTGACAAGGCGGATTCGATGTTAGACGGGCTGACGAATGGATTCGAGGAGAGCCGAGCGGCGACTATTCAAAGGATCGGTTCGTATATTCGCAGAGATGAGAATCCCAGACTGTACACGGAATCCATCGAAGAGATGCTGACGGGACTGCTCAAACAGAATCCGAATAATCGAATGGCCTTTGAATACCTTATGGCGTGTTATCTTCTGGCGGGAGATTTTAAGAATATGGCAGTGAATCTCAGAGGTCTTGCGGATCTCGGCTATCAGGAGATTCCCACCCTTTATGAAGAGGCCATGCTTATCCATCAGGGGATGTCCGGCCAGAAGCCGGACTTGGGCATATTGAAGATCAAGCCTGGAACGATGGAACGATACAATCGATTCGTGCGAGTCTATAATTCAATGCAGCCTCTGAACAGGCAGGCAGTGCTCCAGCAACTGATCCGGGAATTCGGCACGAGCTACTTCTTCTATTACAGATTTACGATTTCCAAGCCGGCTGGGATGTCTTAACAATAACGACCGGATTTCATTTTCCAACACAGTACAATTTACGTGTCGTTCGTATAAACAACTGACCCTGTGCGGCGACAATGGAGGCTCGGACGACTTCGCCGCCGCTCGTTGAATCCATTGGGATCACGTTGAGAATCTTGCCGTTTTCTGCGTGGATCACCGCGGCTTCTCCGTCGTGGTTGATGATATAGATCTTTCCATCCGCAGCCAGCGGCGAGGCTTCGTATTTGGCCCGGCCCGGCGTCTCGATGCCCCACTTCACCTTACCTGTCCGTGGTTCCACGCGCGCGAGATGCTTTCGCAAATCACTGAGTACGAAGAAATCTCCATCGTAATACGCGGGCGTAGGAACGTCGGAAGTCACTTTTCTTTCTTCCAGGCTGGTCCAGGCGATAGCGCTGTCATCGAGAATTCCCGTTCCATTCGGCCGGATCGCGTAGATCGGATCCGTCTTGGGAGCACAGGCGAGAATAATATCTTCACCGGTGACGGGCGAGGGAACCAGCCGCCAGTGTGTGATGCGTCTCGGGTTCCAGGTGCCCCATCGCCACAATTCCTTACCCGTTTCGAGATCGTGCCCGGTCAGTGCATCGCCTCCGGCGATCAGTAATTGCTGTTTCCCATTTAAAGTAAAAGGAATCGGTGTGCTGTATGCTTCACGCGATTCCCGCCGGGCCTGGCTTGGGCGAATAACCCGCCAAAGCGTCTCGCCGGTATTCGGATTCAGGGCCAGCAGGTAGGATTCATTCTTTTGGCCCGACAGGCCGCGACCTCGCACGGGCACGTCCCGCTGTAATATCTGCACGTACAGTTTGCCGTTAAACAGTGTCGGGCTGCTGGCAAAGGTCCACTGGAACGCGAAAGGTCCGTAGTCCTTATGAAGATTACGGGCCCACCGGCGATCCCCATCACTATCGAAGCACACGAGGTCGCCGTTTGCATAGAAGAAAACGACAATCTTGCCGTCGGTCAACGGGGAGGAGGCCGCGAAGGTACTCCGTTTATCGTGGCTGGTTCCTTGTGCGATGTCGTGTTTCCAGAGGAGTTTCCCGCTCATTCTCTCGAAGCACATCGCCAGCAGTACTTCTTCTTCAGAATCAACTCCCGATAGAAATATTCGGTCCGCCTGGATGATCGGCGTCGCTGCGGACGAGCCGGGCAAATCGACGCTCCAGGCGATATTTTCGGTTTGGCTCCAGTCTGAAGGAAGATTCTTTTCATCGGTGGAACCGTTAAAGTAAGGGCCTCGCCATTGAGGCCAGTCATTAGCGTCAGCTACGGATAGAATTGCCAGTACGAATAGCAGAAGCGTGTGGTACGTTCGCGTCATTTCTCTTGCGCCTCCCGGGAGCCTCATTTTCTAATACCCGAGTATCGAACCGTGTTCGTCGACGCTCGGCCCATTGTCCCAAGATACTGGGTTGGGCGCGAGTTGGTTCGTATTATTTTCCCGGCAAGCCTTGTCAATATCTCAACTGACTGGCTTTAGGCGTCACTTTGCCGATATTCGGTGTGACATCGACGGTCACGTTGCCCATCGCCCAGGCCAGACCTCCGGCGATAATGCCCTGTACGCGCGCACTGGTCCAGATGTCGTCGCGATGACCGAAGGATGTATAGAAAACGCGTCCTTTACCGTGCTTGCGAGCCCAGGTGCAGGGGAAGGGCGGGCGCTGATAGCAGTCCCCCTTCATCCCTTCATTGTCCTCGACGAGAATGACGTGCAGGTCGTCGGCGAAATTCTTGAGGGTGTACCATTCCTCTCTGAGCTTCTGGATTCGGCCGAAGTCTCTGACGCCGGGGAATTCGGGCGAGACCGTGCGTATCGTCGCTTCCTGTTGAGCGCCGTGGACGATGAATTCACCGCCGATCATGGCGATATAAGGATCGACTTCCGTCTGGTTCTGGTCTCTGGGCCCTTTGGAATGAAAGGAATCGGTTGCGGCGTGGAAGCCGACGAAACCTTTGCCGTCGGCGATGGCTTGTAGAAGCTTATTCTTGCCTTCGGGCGTCATGGGCGGCGTCTTCGCTTTATTCGGCTCAGTGAGAACACCGCTCGTATAGAAGGCAATCGCGTCGTACTGATCGAGATCGCCGTCGAAGACCCGGCCGTCCTTCGTGCAGACGACCTCAAAACCGTAGCGTTGGCCCAGTTCGGTGAGGATCCGATCCGAGATGCTGGGCTTGCCGTTTTTGACTTTGACGGCTTCGTGCTCGAAACCGGCCGAGCGCGTGAAGTATAGGATCTTCTGTTTCTTCTTTTGAGCGGCGGCGACCCAGTTGAGTGGAAAGCCCGAAGCAGCCAGCGCGGCGCCGGTTGCACGGAGCATATAGCGGCGATCTATCTCACGTGAGTTTATTTTCGTTGTCATTGGTCTTGTTCACCTCCAATATGTCTTATTCGTTAACTTGTTGTTTATATGCACATTTCTATCTTCTAAATTTTGGGGAGATTGTCCACTAAATTCCAATTTGGAATTCTCCCTCAGACTTCAGGTAAGAGACTTCTTCGTTGTTGACAGAGCTATGTAAGGGTAATATATCATCCGTTCTGGGGGATGATTTTCAGGAATTTTAAGGAGCGATCATGAGAACCTTGTGTATTGTGCTACCTGGCATCGTCCTGTTTTGTGCATGCGCAGTGAGAGCGGAGATAAGGCCTCCTCATACGTTGCTTTTTAGTCCTATCACACCTGAATACCTACAGGATACGGCCGGGCAGTGGAAGGCGACGGGCTTTGATGGATTCTTATTATCCGGCATCATGCGAAACTGGTCCGATGATGTTTGGGCTACCGACGGCGACGGAACGACTCGCGGCGAGGACGATCAGACTTTCAAGCGAATCAAAACCTGCAATGATGAATGTCGCAAGCGGGGAATCACGGAGAATTTTGTCAAAGTCGCCTTTTACAGTCACGTTCCTCTCTGGACCGACGATGCCGCATGGGCCAAGTGCACTCGAAATTTTTACGAGGCCGCTCGATTTGCCCGGATGACCGGCTGCCGGGGTGTCGCGCTCGATATTGAATATGTAGGCGAGCAATATGATTTGGATTGGGAGGGCTATGAATATAAAGGATATACGCAGGCCGAGCTGCGCGAAGCCGCCGTCAGGCGAGGTCGGGATTTGGCAAAGGCTATGTTGGATGGCTATCCGGATATGGTGTACCTCACGTTGCCCGAGGGGATTCGCTACTACGGGCCGCTGGCGACCGATCTTTTTGTGGGTTTTTTTCAGGGGATGGCCGAAGCGAACGCGCCCGGCGGGCTTCATCTTCTGACGGAACATTCCTATAAAATGGTCTCGACGCTGGGCCTGATTCATTACGTTCACGCTCTGGAGACGGAGATCTTCAACCATTTGGATAAGTCGTCGGCCCAGTACTGGAAAAAGACGTGTTCCATCGTTCTGGGGGGCTGGCCGCTGGGATATTATCGGGATATTTTAGACGAGGACGGAAACCGTTTAGGCTATAGCGGCCGGGTCGAAAAATTCGGGAATAAGATCGTCGGCTCGTATGCGGATAAGAGCCGCAATTATTCACCGGAGGATTTTCGCAATCAATATGCAGGGATGCTATTGGGCGGCAAAAAGTATTGCTGGATCTACGGTCACGGTGCTACATGGTGGCATTTTACGGAAGCAGACGTGGCTCGGTATGGCAAGGTGAGCAACGCAACGCTGCCGGTGGACAAGCAGTTGGATGCCTTCAAGAGCGTCCTGAGAGCCAAATGGATGTCTGCCGAGCGGATACAGACGCTGAGCGAGAAGGTCAGGCGATACGAGTCAGATGAGTTTGTGCAAATGTTAGGTTTTGTTGAGCGGTTCCAGGTAATCGGGCCATTCGGCGGTCAAGGGGTCGATTGCTTCCATACGGTTTATCCCCCTGAACGCCGGATTGACTCGTCGGATTGGAAAACGGCATCGGCCGATTCAACGGGATACCTGAACTTCCTGGACCATCTATCGCCGACGGACTGGGTCTGCGCCTATGCATGGTGTAAGGTTTTTAGTCCAAAGGCCCGTTCGGCGCAGATTCGTTTGGGCACAAATGATACGGCGACGCTTTGGTTTAATGGCGAGAAAATTCTCTCCAAAAATGTGGAACGTTCCGCCGCACCGGATAGCGATATACTGCCCATCCAGCTCCGAAAGGGCGAGAATACAGTTCTCATCAAAGTCTGCAATACCGAGTTCAATTGGGGGCTGTATCTGCGCATTTCAGACCCCGACGGTATCGCTTTGAAAGATTTAATATTCCAGCCCTAATGAGGCCGAGTCAGTCGTTTAGGCTTCGAGTTCTATTCCTTTCTACCAGCGATGATCGAACACGATACTCACCAGATGAGCAACATCATCTGCGTTTAGCCGAACGTCGTATTCCAATGAAAGCGACGTGTTTTCAAATAGCTCCGTTTTAATTCCCGTACCGAGTACCGCGCTGTCGCGAGACAATTCGGAATCGCTGACTTTGAACAGGACGCCGGGGTTGGTGACGAACGCGGCATCTACGGAAGCCTGTACATCGTCGAACTCATGCACCCATCGGCCCCGCACTTCCCAGAGTAACTTTCTGCTATCGTATTCGCTTGATAGATCCTTGGATATCCTGGCACCCAAGGCGCTCTTGAACGAATTAAACCGCTCGCTGCCGAAGGTCAAAGCGCTGGGGCCGCCTGTTTCGGAATAGCTGTCCAGGCGGAGGGACGACCATTGTGCGGCGATCAGCGGATTGATCTTCCAGCCACTTGGATATTCCCAACTCGTACCGGTTTCGATATATCCGGCTATATCGTAGCCGTCCAGATCGCCCTTCAGATGCTCGCCGGTTAGATTGATATAACGATCCGTTTCATACTCCATCCCGGCATAGGTCAGCATGGCCTGGGTGTACCAGGACCCCGGCGTCCACCGGCCGTAGAGACCGAGGTAAATGCCGTCCGTATCGGTCTTATTTCTGGATCCGTAATAGTCGATTTGTCCGCTGGAGTAGCCGGACGTAATACCGAATAATAGTTCATCTGTCACGTAATTATCGATGCCCACGCCGAAGCCGTAGGTATTGTATCGATATCCAAAGACGCCGCTCTCGGAGTCTCGGTCGCCGAAAAGGCCGTACTCTTTGATCCAGATGCCCCAGGGCGCATCACCCAGAACGCTTGTGCCGTTGCCCAGCGCAACGGACCGGCCTGAGGGACTCACATCCGTCGTGACATCCATGCCCGTCATCGGATCGGATCCCGCCATCGCCAGCAAGGGGCCGTTGCCCGGGCGGTTCGATCTGGCAAACGAGCCTCGCTGAAGTCCGCCCGAGACGGCGCCGATGTAATTGGAGGTCATTGAGGTCGTGATCGGACCCAGGGTGGGGCGGGTTTGACCGCAGAGTTCGTCAAAAGCTTGGCGGACCTGGTTGAAATTCGCCAGACCCTGTAGTGCCGCGGTACTGCTGTTGCCGCCCTGATTTGTCGCGATAAATTGCAGGGCTTCTCCGACGTTCCTTTGGTTTTCCGTACGCCAGATGTTCGGATCATTGAATGCCATCGCCGCGATGCGCAACCATACCGAGTTCGGATCGTAATCCAGCCCGGCATCCGCCACGGATTGGACCAGGGCCGTGTTCAGCACGTCGAAGGTGCCCTCCACGGAATTAGCGGCGATGATCTCGTATTCATGCGCCCCGACAATCGTGTCCACCGCAATCGCCTGAACGGTGCCGCCGTTAATGGTGACATCCCCGTTCACGTTGAGTTGGTCGCTCGTGTCATCGTTTGAAATTTCGACGGCGTACGTGCTGTTGGGTTCGAAGACCACGTTGCCGTTGACGGTCAGGGTTCCGATGGAGTTGCCGGGAGAGATTGTACCGGAATTAAGGAGTGTTGTCGGCGCCGACACATTTACGGTGCCGTCACCGCCCAGGAGGCCGGTATCCCATACGTAGAGTTCGTTGCCGACATCGACCAAACCGCCATCGGAGACTAAGACACTCCCGGGTCCCATGTTGTCCGGACCCACGCCGCCGATGTGAAGGTTTTCGAGAACCTGGAATGATGAATTCTCGCCGGTGACTAAAACGTTGCCGGTGGGGTAGTCCTGGGGATCGACGCCGTTAACATCGGCTCCGCCCACCATGGCGTCCGTGGCGGTCACTCGGCCGCCGTTGGAGATGGTCAATTGGCCGTTTCCGCCGATACCGACGCCTAACGTGCCGTTCGATTCTCCATCGTCGTTAAGCTGCCAGAACGAGCCATTACCGTCAACCGTCGCCACGCCCGTGCCGCCCGGCTCGAAACCGATAATCCCGAGAAAGCCGTTCACGCCGCCCCCGTTCAGGACATTCAAGGTTCCTGTTCCGGAGGTACCTACTACGAGCGTATTCGCCTCTAACAACGATCCTCCGCCCGTCACGGTTGTCGTTCCGGTAGGATCAAAGCCCGGCGTGTTCGGATCAACTTCAGATCCGCCGAGTAAAAGTCCACCGATATTAACAAATCTTGAAGCGACCTGACCGCCCCCGCTGATCGTCAGCACTCCTTCCCCGTAGGTACCCACTGTGAGCACATCCGTTCCCAACAACGATCCTCCGCCCGTCACGGTTGTCGTCCCGGTAGGATTAAAGCCCGGCGTGTTCGAATCAACTTCAGATTCATTGAGTGGAAGTCCACCGATATCAACAAATCTTGAAGCGACCTGACCGCCCCCGCTGATCGTCAGCACTCCTTTCCCATAGGTACCCACAGACAATATGCGGTTGTTTTCCCAGAGAGAACCCGGGCCATCGACCGTGACCGTGCCAGAGCCCATCGGGACATAATTGGGATCGAAATCCGTCCAGATCACATCCGCCGGCATTCCGCCGAGGTACGCGTTTCTGCTGACGAGCCCACCGCCTTCTCTGACGCCCAGCGTGCCGTTGCCCCACGCGCCGACGACGAGATCGCTGTCATGATCCCAGAGAGAGCCGGAGCCGGTGACTTCAGCGATCCCGTTGACACCCGGTGCGGCGCCGATAAAGGCGGAGGTATCTGTAACCCGGCCACCGTTGTTGATCGAGAGGGTCCCATCACCTGAGAAGCCCACTTCAAGATGTGTCGTGTTCCAACGAGATCCTGCACCCGTGACTGTCGCCGTACCGGTGCCTGTATTCAGATTGGCGCCGGGGCCCAGATAATCTCCAATTTGAAGATGATGGGGATCATAGCCGCCGATGACGCCCTGGTAAGAATTCACAACGCCGCCGCCCGAGACCGTCAGCGTGCTGCCGGTGCCCTCCGACCCGACGGTCAGGGTGCCGCTGTCGAAATCCCCGTTGTTGCCGACATGAAGGAGGCCGTTTGGATTGTCAACGATCACCTGTCCACCGTTGGAAACGATGACTTCACCGTCTCCTTCGCCTTCAACGACATGCGGGTCAACACCGTTAATCCGCAGCGTCGATCCCGCTCCATCGACGTTGACCCGGCCCGTGCTGTCTTCCAGTTCGCCGACGATGGCGGCATCGGTTTGTACCTCGCCGCCGTCGAGGATATTCAAGGTTCCGTCGCCGCTGTAGCCGACATAAGTCGTCGAATTACCTAAGGGCGCGTTAATAAGTATGGAGTCATCACCGGTCACGGTGACCGTACCGGTGCCGTTGGGATCGCCCAGTTCGCCGGTCTCGATATCGAAATCACTGGTGTCGAATCCGCCAATGAATAACGTTTCTTCAATGATCGTCCGTCCGCCGTTAGAGATGGTCAGCGCCCCTGTGCCGAAGCCGCCGACAAACGTATTCTCGGAATTGATCCACGTCGTGCCGTCACCGTCCACCGTCGTCGTGCCGATGCTGTCCGGCATCACGCCAATTCCCGTCGAATCGCTGAGCACCGTTCCACCGTCATTGACATCCAGCGTGCCCTCGCCGAAAAATCCCACATAAAGACTCGTCGGCTCTGTGATCCGCAGCAAGGAACCTTCGCCCGTCACCGTCACCGTCCCCGTACCGTCGGGATTGGGATTTTCCTGACCCCAGTTCGTTTCGGTGCCGAGTTGGTTCGGTTCGGCGCCGCCGATATACATGTCCGCGGCGTTCACTTGGCCTCCATCTGCAACCGTTAGGCGGCCTTCGCCCCAGGCCCCCACAATCAGTGTACCGTCCAGGTCTTCATCAAAGGGATCGTCCGCATCCCAGGTGGACCACGTCGAACCGGTGCCGGTGACCGTGGCCGTTCCGGTACTGTTCGGCCCGAGGCCGACGATGCTCAGGTTGTTGCTTACCGTTGCGCCTGCCGAAACCTCTAATGTACCGGTGCCGCCGGCCCCGACGGTCAATATCTCGTTGACCCACGCCGAGCCGGTCCCGGTGACCGTGGCGGTGCCCGTCCCTTCGTCGTGCATGGTGGCTACTTCCGTGTCACCCTCATCCTCAAAAGAGACATAACCGCCGACGTAAGTTTCGACCGAGTTCACATCCGCGCCGTCCGAGACGGTCAGCGTGCCGGTCCCCACGGGGCCCACATATAGGGTGTCATCCCCCGTGACGGTAAGCGTCGAACCTTCGCCGGTCACTGTCACTGTGCCGACGCCGTTGACGTCTCCAAAATCGGCCAGCATGTTGGGATCCAGTTCCAGGTCGTTCGGGTCAAGACCGCCGATCAGCATCGTTTCGGTCGTCACTCCGCCTCCATTCGAGATTGTCAGGTTGCCTTCGCCCCAGGCGCCGACGATCACCTGGGCGGCCGACCATGCCGAGTTGGCGTCCTGTACCGTTACCGTGCCGACCGCATCGGGACTTAGTCCAAGGACTCCAAGCTCACTGTTGACCTCGCCGCCGTCGTTGACGTCCATAGTGGCCTCGCCGAAATAGCCCACATAGAGAGAAAAGAAGTTCGCTACATCGAGGGACGAGCCCTCACCGGTTACGGTTACCGTGCCCGTACCGTTGGGGATAAGGTTCGGATCGTAGTTCTCCTCCACAACATCGAACGGCATGCCGCCGATATACATATCAGGCGTAGTCACCTGTCCGCCATTTGAAATGGTCAGATCACCCTGGCCCCAGGCTCCCACCACGAGATTCGTATTATTAATCCAACGAGAATCAGAACCGCTGACTTCCACGCTTCCAACGGCATCGGACATGACACCGATCATGCCCGTTTGGTCTGCAACCCTGCCGCCGTCAGCGATTTGAAGCGTTCCGTCACCGGAAAAGCCGACCATCAAGCTTTCTGTTTCCCAGCGCGATCCCGCGCCGGTGACGATGGCCGTGCCTGTGCCGTCGCCCAGGCTGGTATTGGGATCGAAGTATTCCGCCAGGGTTTCAAATTCCGGATCGGTACCTCCGATTATGCCCGAGTCGGAACGCACGAGGCCGCCGCCCGAAACTGTCAGGGTACTTCCAGCGCCCACCGACCCGACCGTTACTGAATCGGCGACATCAAGAAGGCTATTGGCATCATTAACAATTACCTGTCCCCCATTGGAGACGATCATATGTCCTTCACCCTCGGCTTGCACATCGTGAGCGTCAACCCCGTCGATTCGCAGGGTCGATCCTGTTCCATCTACATTGACGAGGCCGTTGCCGTCTTCCAACACGCCAACGATGACGGCGTCGGTCTGCACCTCGCCGCCGTCGAGGATATTCAAAGTCCCGTCGCCGTTATAGCCGACATACGTCGTATTGCCTCCACCTCCTGAAGGCGTGGCGCGAAGAAGCGAACCGTCGCCCGTTACGGTTACGGTGCCGGTTCCGTCGGGAATCGGATCTTCCTGGCCCCAGTTCGTTTCGGTGCCGAGCTCGTTCGGTTCGGCCCCGCCGATATACATTTCTACCGCGTTCACTTCGCCTCCGTCCGCGACCGTCAGGTGGCCTTCGCCCCAGGCTCCCACGAGCAGCGTACCGTCCAGGTCACTCTCGTAAGGATCATCCAAATCGGTTATGTTCCATGTCGAACGATTGCCGGTTACGGTGGTGGTACCGATGCTGTTGGGTCCGAGACCGATAATACCCAGGTTCGTAGTCACAGTTCCACCGGCCGAAATCCCCAACGTGCCGGTACCGCCGGCGCCGACGGTCAGAATCTCATCCTGCAGCGTGGATCCGGTTCCGGTGACCGTGACGGTACCCGGGCCTCCCTCGTGAATGGTCGCTACTTCTATCGGACCTTCATCGTTAAAAGTCGCATAACCCCCAATGAAGGTTTCGGTCGATTGAACATCCGCACCGTCAGAAATTGTCAGCGTTCCGGTGCCAACAGCGCCCACTTTAAGGGTATCGTCCCCCGTGACGGTGAGCGATGAACCTTCACCGGTGACCGTGACGGTGCCGACGCCGTTGACGTCTCCGAAATCGGCCAGCATTTCGGGATCGATCTCAATGTCGTCGGCGTCAAGGCCGCCGATCCAGACCGTCTCAGCCGTCACGCGGCCCCCATTCGAGATCGACAGGTCGCCCTCGCCCCACGCGCCGACGACGACTTCGGTGGCCTCCCAGGCTGAACCGGAACCGTCCACCGTCATCGTGCCGACCGCATCCGGCCCCGCCCCGATAATTCCCAGCGCGCTGGTGGCCTGTCCTCCGTCGTTGACGTCCAGTGTGCCGTCGCTGAAATAACCCACGTAGAGGCTCGTTGAATCAGTGACTTGAAGCGTTGATCCATCGCCGGTTACCGTTACCGTGCCCGTGCCGTCGGGAATATAATTGGGATCATAGTCCTCGTCGATCACATCGAACGGCATACCGCCAATAAAAACATCCGGCGCTGTGACCAGGGCGCCGTTTGAAATGGTCAGATCGCCTTCACCCCAGGCGCCCACGACGAGATTATCACTGAGTCCCCAGGCGGAGAATGGATTGCTCACATTTGCGGTTCCAATCCCGTTGGACGTCATACCAATGATACTCATCTGGTTTGTTACCGTACCGCCGTCCGTGATGCCAAGTGTTCCGTCACCGGAGAAACCCACCATAAGATTGGGTGTTTGCCATATGGATCCTAAACCGGTCACGGTGGTTATCCCTGTGCCTCCGCCCAGGTCCGCTTCCGGATTGAAATATTCCGCCAGGGTACCAAACATGGGATCGTGGCCTCCGATGATTCCCGAAGGGGATGTTACCGATCCGCCCGCTGTGACTGTGAGTGTGCCCAACTCCCATCCGCCTACCGTCACCGGTCCCAAAGGATTCCAGGTGTCCGGTGAGCCGATAAGTACGGGAGTGACATCACCGCTTGTGGTGACGGCCGCCCTTAAATTCTGTGGCAGCGGAGATAAGATGAGTGTTAAGATGAATACGGTGAGTTTGTAAAGAGAGATGTTTTTACGTTCCATAACATGTCCTCAAAAGGTGTTTGTCGACGGTGTTTTATGGACAGATTTTATGCGTTGATTCGGTGGACAGGGAATTTGATGTGTTACGACATTTTCATCACTGACCGGGTTTTCTCCTTGGGTTACAAAAACGTCTCCTGCACGACATGGGCGCACTTTACTTCGCGTAAAGTCACTCCCTATATATATTTCCTCCCTGATCTCGCGATTCTACGCAACAACGTTTATCTTGTTACCTGAAACGCTGTGATTATCCTCAGTGTGTATTATATATTATTTCAAAATCCAATGCAAGAGATTTCTGGTTTAACTCGGGAGAAATAATCGCAGTCGTAAAAACTATTAATGATTTCCTGCTCTTCGGGGGATCGATGTGATTTTCAAAGCCGCGATCATTGATTCTGCGAGCGACAATCTATGGCAGGGCAGCGCGAACATAGCTTTCAGCGTCACTGCTTGTTGTTCTTTTAGGAAACCGCTATCTCGCCGGATATGTGTCTACGGATTCACGTACGATCTTTCGGCCGGGCAGCTTCTCAATGAGCATGGAACTGTGTGATTGAGTGGGGGTGTATTGTTCGGACGCGACGGTGATCGAACCTTTGTTTACCGCAAGTGCCGCTTTCTGATCGCTGTTATTGATCTCCAGCGATGCAGATAGCGTTGGATCAAGCTGAGCGGCAACCGACCAGGGTCCCATGCGAATCGTTTGATCATCGAGTATATCGGATGAAGCAAAAGGACGCTTATCCTCTATGTCCAATATTTGTATGATAGTCAGATAACGCATCTCCTTGACTTTTCTTGTGGGCGAGACATTCACGTGCCATTGGTCGGAGTATTGGATGAGCTTTTCTCCGGAGGTTCTTTTTCGCCAGTTCAGGGCCGGCGGGTCGAAACGGTTGTGAACGTCGATCTTCAAGGGGATTGAGGCAAAGAAATCAACCTGGCTGCGAGCGCAGGAACCGGTTACGGCAAGGCGATTCTTCGCCGAACCGGTTGATATCTTATCCGGGCTGTGTAACAGCCAGGACCAATCGGCAGGGTGGTCGGCCTCGAGTTCGTCGTAGATGCCCACAATCGACGGTCTCAAAAACGCCATATGGCGACGAAAGCGAGTTAGCCCGGCGTCGCCGTAGGCATTTGAGGCATCGCCAAGGCAGTAGGTGATACGCTGACCATGCAGGTAGCGTGCGATCCAGCCGTATCCGTTTGGGGTTCCGGACGATTGCCCTTTGTTGTCGATCAGGACGGTGTTGTGGCCGCGCGAGTGCTTGTACCAACCGTTGAAGTGGTCATCGGCGTAGGCGATGTAATAGCCCGAGTTGGCAAACAGACGCCGACCGCCGAAAAGGATATTGAAGGCGTTTTGATCTGCGTGAGCGTGGTTAAACGATCCAAAAGGGCTGGAACGAAAGGCCAGCATTAGATTGTGGGCGGGATTTGCGAGGTCCGTGTGCATGACGGCCACGCCAACATCGTCAAACAGACGGGCCTGCGGCAAATCGAACGATCTGCGAGCCGGCGCCGGAGAGTTGTCTCCGGTTCGCAGTCGGTGCCATCTCAGAGAAGCGTCCGATTGAAGTGTTGTCTCAAGCGATTTGAGAGACTCTCGGACGTACCAGCCGGCATAAGGATCGTCGAATCGTTTGCCGAGAACGTCGGCGAAGGCCAGACGGGAGAGGGGGGCGAATTGACGTCTTTCGCACCCGTCGCCGAATCCGTCGGGTTCCGAGCCGGGCGGCCACGTATAGAGCATGTAATAGATCGTATTGAGATACCAGGGATGGGCGAAGAAATCGACGCCGGTGAGTTGTCCGAAAAACGTCGGGATTGAGACGAGAGTCGTGAAATTCGTGCCGAAATAGCTGTTTCCGTTCGCCCAGCCGCCGTCTTCACCGCCCAATAGCGGTACCCGGGCGAGCCAAAGCTCATAGACATAGGAAGCCCAAAGTTCGGCCTGTTCGATTTCGCCGAGGGTCGCGAAGGCGGCTTCCGTAAATTCGTGCAAAATATGTTGCCAGATATGGGCGGAGAAGATTCTGGTTTCGAGGTTATTTCGCCATTGGTCGAACATTCTGCCGGCGCGGAAGGCAATGGCCCGCTGGAGCTTGGATTTTTCCTGGGGCGTTAGCAGATCGAAGCACGAATCGTAGGGCAGGACCATCGACCGAAGGCACGTTCCATCAGCGAAATCGCTTACTTTCCGGTCGGTAACGCCTTCGGGATCGAATCCGGCTACATGGGTCGCGTAGCGGATCGCCTGTCGGCCGTATTTCCTCTCGCCTGTGATGAGATAGGCCTTCGATAAGCTTTCGGCCGCTGTGCGGAGCTGGTTTCCGAGCGCTTTGCTGGCCCATTTGGCGTAATTTCTTTGTTCGTAAGCGTTTGTCCCTTTTTGTTTCGGCAGAGCTGAACTTTCGGAAGGGGGCTGCCGGCCGATAAACCTGTCGGCGGCGGCGCGGATGGATTTGGCCTCTTGTGAGCTTTTCATGCGTTCCCGGAAAGCGGGTAGCTCTCGTGTTGTCATGAGGATTCGAGGATGGCTTGTCGGGCAGGCGGAGAGCATTTGATTCGGCGGGGGACTGAGATAGGTTCGAGCCGAGTCGGAGATGATGAAATGGTAGATTTTCGATGCGTCCTGGACTTCTCCGTTCTTTAATATCTCATAGGACCAATACCACGTACCGGATTCGAGCTTCGTATGTGGATTGAAGATGGCCCAGGGTAGTTGATCTGATTTTATCGTTGTTTCGTTAGCCAAATCCGGATTTTGTGATAAACGGACACGATATCGGATATCCTGACCTTTCACTATCGGCCATAGCAACGAAGGAGGATTCGTCGGGACTGTGGTGCCGTTTGGAGGTTGGATCGTTTGCCTTGTCGCCGGGTGGATAGCCTGGGGCATCGTTCGGGTTTCTGACAGGCCCGTTGTGTAGAAAAATATCGCGATGAGTAAGATGTGTGTTGAACGGGAAATCATGTGTCGTCCTCTTCTCGTTTGTGGATTGTTGTTGCTATAGCCCTGTGACTTTCAGATTATCCCACCACAAGTCCGTGTGCCAAGTCCGAAAGCCGATAATCCCCGACGTATGCTCGGGATTGGCGACGTCGTCGATCGTATCGAGGTAAACAGTCCCGTCCACGGCGTAGGCGATCCTATTGGCTATTCTCGTGATGGTAATGTGATAGGTTTTATGCTGTTTGCATTCGTAGGCGAAGTTTTCCTGCAACAGGTTGAAGCCGGGATCGTCTCGAAATCGAAAACGGGCCTTGTCGGGATTGCCATTGGCTAAGAAGGTAAAGACGTAGCCTTCTAACGTGTGATACTTGCCGTATTTTCCATCGGCTCGTTCATTCTTTGATTCGGATACCGGCTCGCCCGACGGATCGGAGAACAGAAAGAAGAAGTTAATATTGTTTTTGTCTTCTTCGGAGGCAAGGATATGGGCGTCGAATTCGACGCGAATGTCCCCGGTGAAAACCTTTTCCAGCCAGATCGTCGATGCGTCATAATCCTCACCATTATTGTCGAGATTGGCGTCGGCCCGAAGATGCCCATTTTCGATTCGGACGGCGTTACTTCCTTCGTGCCACCAGCCATCCGGGAGCGTCGAGAGGCCACCGTACGTGTTGAAATCTTCCTGGAATAACACTTTCTCAGCGGACACAGGAGACGGCGAGCGACAGGAGACAATCAATGCAAGAAGTATTCCTACAACGAATAAGAGATTGGTCTTGATTGAAGTAGCTCTCATATTCATGCGCTTTCGGTAAAGTGTATGTGCCGAATCGTGTCGAGGGCATCTCGCCCTCGAATCGCGGGCAAGATGCCCGCGATACGTTTCTGTGTTATGGTTTCGTTTCTGAATCGTTTCTTACACAGCGAAAACCGTAAATATCATATCCGAAACAGACATCGGCGTAGCCGGGATCTTCATTATAGCGATAGCCGGACCGGCAACTCTCGGCGCTGAATTTCCAGGCGCCGCCGCGTACGATTTTGGTCTCGCCGGTTTCGGGACCTCTGGGATCTTGCTTCGGACTTTCCGTGTAGTAGTCCACTTTATAGAAATCGTTGCACCATTCCCAGACGTTCCCGCTCATGTCGTAGAGTCCCCAGGGATTGGCGGTTTTTTCGCCGACCGGATGAGGTTTTCCGTCGGAATTTTTCTCATACCAGGCGTACTCTTTCAGTTTTGAGTCATCATTGCCGAAGAAGTAGGATGTTTTCGTGCCCGCCCGGCAGGCGTATTCCCATTCGGCTTCCGTTGGCAGGCGGTATCCGTTGGCGCTGAAATCACATGTCCAGGTCGTGACATCGTAGCACGGTTGAAGTCCCTCCGCCTCGGAACGGGCGTTGCAGAATCTAACGGCGTCGGACCAGCGGACCTGCTCGATGGGATTTTGGCCCCCTTTCCAGCGGGCGGGATTATCTTGCATCCGTTTCTCGTATTCCTCTTGAGTCACTAAATGCGCATCGATATAGAATGAACTGACCGAGACCTCATGCGGCGGCGAGTCCACTTCGCTTTCCTCCCCCATGATAAACGAGCCGGCGGGAAGAAGGACCATCTTGGTTTCGGTTTCGGCTTGGGTCTCGTTCGAGGTTTCCTTCGGTTCTTTGCGTTCGCAGCTTTGAAGGAGGACTAAGGCTCCGAATAAAACAGATACGACGATAATAGGGTGTTTCTTCATTTTCGGTTCCTAAATTAGTAATTCGGCCATATTTCGTAGCCATCAGGATTTCTGAGACATTGCCGGCAACGTGCCCGGATTTGTTCGGCGATGTCCACGGCGTTCGGTTGGTCCACGCAGAGATACCCGGCTTCCTGGTAGAGTTTCCTTGTGAGTCTGTGACCCTGAGCGACGACGTCATCCTGGGCGCCGCCCATTCTCCTCCATTTTAGACTGAGGTCTTCATAAGCAGCTAAGTTTTTGGAATCTTTTTTCCGGGTTAGCGCCCTGGTCTGCCGGGCCAGATCGTTCATGTATGCGAGCGTCTTCATATTGTCCCTCGCCCGGTTGTAATCCTGAGTGATTTCCTGGGCGATGGAGGACATAGCGTCGAGATAGGATTTCAACTCGGGATTCGATTTCCTTCTCTGATTTAGAAACTTCAGCACGTCGCCGGCAAGATCCTGATACTCGTCGATTCTCGCCATATGCTGCGTGACGAAGAAGACCATATCGTCAACAATTTCATTGACATATTCTCTTTTCCGTACTTCTTCGCCCGCCTTGAAGACGGCTTGTATGGCTTCCGTGCCTCCACACGTGCACGCCCGGCGAACGCCCTCGGCGCCGCGCCGGTGATGGGTTCGCATGACACGCCCCGGCAGATCAAGGATCGCATCGCAGGTTGGACGGCCCAGCGTGTCTTTCAAAATATCGACGGGCGTTGAAACAGCAAGGGGAGTATTTTGCCTTTCCAGGCAATAGATAATCGATTCGTTTTTGGGCGGGATTTTCTTGCTCATGCGGAAGAACGTGTTTCCCTCGCTAAACCAGACGGGGTACGTGTATGAACCAAAGGCGCCGCGCCAGATTCTTTGTAGCCGGGATTCTCTAAATTTGTAGGTTGTTTTGACGCCCCCCTCAACCAATTGAGTGACCCATCTCGCGGGAAATGGCTTTTTCCAGTCGATCTGTTTATCCTTTTCCAAAAAAGACACCGTGAATTTCTCTTTGTGCCAGATGCCCGGCGCGCTCAATACGGCGAGGTAAATATTCTTGCTATCGTTGTCGAGGTCAACGGATTCGATCAGACGCGGCGTTCGCTGCTTACGACCTAAGGCCAGCGTCGTGTGTTGGTTTCCCTCCGGCCAGGTGACAACCAGCATACTATCCCGGCCCTCAAGCAATCCAACAAGGAGATTATCAGAAGGAACGTAAAGACGGTCCGTTGAAGTATATTCCTTAGGGTTGAAGATGAGATCGTCGCCGATGAAACTGGGCACGATGCCGTATTCAATCGCGCTCAGGAGGCTGATTCCCTTCATGTTCTCGGCGGGTTTGATCTCGACAATCTCAGAGGGCCCGAAGGCGATGACGGCGGACATGCGTCCCTGGCCTCCATCACCGGAAAAAGTCACTTCCAGAGCGGCATCATCCCCTGTATTCTGCAATATCCTGCAACGCGTTATTTTGCCTGGCCGGCCTTTCAATTGAAGAGGGGTGAATTCTATAAGCTTATTGCCCGGATTGGTTTTTGAGTAGATGACAACTTTACCTTTTTGACATTGGAAGGCGGCCGTATAGTGTGGATTTTCAATGATTGCGTCCCCTTGAAAGGCATATTCCCTGCCGTAATATCCCGGATCCGCCGAGATTGTTAGGGGATTCGCCTCGAGGTTTAAAAGGTCGGTCGGAACCCGCTTCCAGCGGTTTCTATGCCCGAAATCGACGGTTTGAGTCGATTGAGACATCGTATCCCAAATGTGTGTATTCGGCGCATTTTCTGTCGCCTGAGCGATCGAGGCCGCCAGCAAAACAATCAATCCCCTCTTCCATACCGGTAATATATTGCGACCACAACCTCGATCCAACGTCATAATTCATGTCCCTTTCAAACGGTTTTTCTGTTTTTCGCGTAATATTTGCACCCTCAGATGGTACAATAATATAGATGATACAATAATACGGATTGGACGTGAAAATGAAAAGAATGAACTTAAACAACTTGACTTGGATGTGCTTGACAACATTGATTGTGGTTCTTTTCTCGACGTGCATGATTCAGGCCGGCCAGACGACCTGGCGGCAGGAAGACGTCGATTGGCGTATGACCGGCGGCGACCGCATTAAGGCCATCCGGTATCCCGAACAGGCGAAGCCGCCGCTCTACGAAGAGCAGGGCGGAACGGTGCCGAACGTTCTACGTAAAGAGATGACACCTATAAGAACCTTTTCGGAGGATTCCTCGGTGGGTTTGCTGTCGAATCCGACGGTCATGGCCAATGTGATCGAGTCCCCTCCGGTTGACGGATTCATCCCCTATATCGCCGTTGCAACTACGGACAAGCGATCCGACGATTTCGATTGGGTAGCCGAGGCGCATATGTCCGTTGTGGGTAACTATTTAACCGATAGTCCGGCTACAGATTTTACCATCGGGCTTTTCGATACGGGAGCCAGTACGCACGTCATGAGCTATGAGGCCGCGAGCCGTATGGGTGTCTATGATGCCGGTTTACTGACGGACCATGTCACTGAGCTGATCGGTGCGACGAGCTCGGTCTATGCCTGGGTGAGTCATCCTTTGGCTGTTTTCATGGATGGGCTGGGTGCCGTCGATCCGAACGGATGGACGGTGGACGATTCGAATATGGTCGGTCAGAGTAATGTCTCTATTCTCGTCGGTGATGAACCCTTTGAGGGCGAGTCGGGCCTGCCGACCGTTATGGGCTCGCCGATGAGTGTCAATTTTGTGACGACCATCGACAACAGTCGTCCGGTCACCGTGACGTACGACGGTAATGACTACACGGCCCCGGACATCCGTTTCTATGACCACGGCGATCCACGAATCCCCGGGTATGCGGACTCCATTCCTCTCGGCCTGATTCCTTCCGGCGCGGTTAATATTCAGTACATCATTGACTTGGAAGCGATCTTCGAGTTCGTTTTCGAGCCTGGAACGCCCTCGATCATTGTCGGGAACTCCGCTCAAAGCCTGTTCTTCGTCGATAGTGCAGACCTGCATGACGGCATCCGCAGTGCCATCGATAAAAAGCGTTTCATGCTGGATACCGGGGCCCAGATAACCGTGATTAGCTCCGGCGTCGGCTCCCGGCTCGGCTTGGACCCGGCGAATCCGGAGTTCGAGGTGGACATCGAAGATGCAACGGGGGCGGTGACGATCACGCCGGGCTTCTATATCGATACGCTCGAAATCCCGGCCCTCGGTCACTGGCTCACCTATACGAATGTCCCCGTCGTGCTTCTCGACGTCGCTTCGCCGGAAGGGGGGACGCTGGACGGAATTATCGGTATGAATCTCTTTGTGGATTTCAATCTTGTCCTGCGAGGCGGAGGGTTGCAGGGGCAAGATCCGCCGTCGTTGGAATATGAAATCATCCCGTCGGTCCTGACGGGCGACATCGCGCCGGCTGGGGGGGACGGCGTGGTCGATGTCCTGGACCTCGAAGCCCTGGCCGACGCCTGGGGTTCCACGGCGGACGCGCCCAACTGGAATCCGGCCGCCGACATCGCCCCGCAGCCCGTTCCCGACGGCATCGTCAACTATCTCGATTTGGCCGCCATGATGGAAAATTGGCTCAAGGGCACTACCCTTTAGCACCGAAACCCATCAATACCGGCACACTCCGGCTTGCCTTCGTGGCCTGTTTGCCGCCTCCCGGCCTCCGGTCCCGGTCGCCCATTGCGGATCATTGGCTTTGTTGGGAGTAGCCGCCGCGCCGAGGAGAAGCTCATATTCCCTTTTTTCAAAAGCACTTAGCTCTTCCTCGCCTGCCGCGGATTGGCTTTGTTTTTCGCATTCCGTGTCGCGGGCGTCTCGCCCGCGCGTCTCTCCGTCCGTGTCGCGGGCGTCTCGCCCGCGCGTCACGCGGGCATCTTGCCCGCGATAAGAGCCCGCCTTCGTCTCGACCCGCTCTCGCTTTCGTGCGTCCTTGAGTTTCCGAAACTCGCCCATCGTCTTAAACAAACTCGCCTCGAACCGCCTTTCGTACATCGACAGCCGCTCCAGCGCCCGATCACCCTCGAAGTCCCACTTGGCAATGAGGCCCAGCGCCAGGTCGTCGTAACATCGTTTGGTGTTCTTCGACAACCGGCACGGCTGCCCCGTGATCAGCGACTTGCTCAGAATGGCCTTTGATCTGCTGATCTCCGCCCTGATTTTCACGTCGATCACCTCATCCTGCATCTGCGCAGCGCGCCTGAGCCGCCACGTCAAACTAACGATCCGCTCGGCCAGAATCGCTTCCATCGCACCGACAGGAGCTAATTCGGTGAACATTTCCTCCCGTAAAGCATCGAAAGCCGCCTGATTTTCGCTGATAACCACGTCTTTACGCGCGAAAAGCCCATGTTTTGTTGCATTCTTCGCCACCGTTGCTTTGCCTTCCGCCGTCTTTGGCCCGGTCGATTTTTGCGCATTGCTTTGATTCGCCAGAATTTGTGCTTGTGTCGCCATGACAATTTCCTCCGGAAATGGAAGTGATTAATGACTTTTGACTTTTAACTTTTGACTTTGTACTTATATTTATTGTTTATGAATCGTCCATGATCTATGTTAATAGTTTAGTTTAGTAAATATCATACATTTTGTCAAATAATAAACCTGGCGCGGCCTAAAGGCCGCAACCAAAGTCAAAAATCAAAATGTAAAATGCAAAATTTCGGATTCCCGGTAAGCCGGGATAACTCTTTCTTATCTAAATATTTATGTCAGCCTTGTCGAAAAAACGCGCATAAAAAACAAGAAGTTGAAAGATTGTAGTACAAAATACACAAAAAAAGTCCATGACTTGCGCTTGTTGCCGGGGTCGATGGATACGATTCATCGCAGTACATATCTACGCACTTGAACAAATCTTAACGCGATATCTCGAACGCACCCTCTTGTCATGTCGAGCCCATTCGGCTTCGCTCAGGATAAACTCCGTCGAGACATCTGGCTTATGCGCAGGAGGGATATCCGTGTGTAAACTGGATTTTTCTCAAAAATTGTAAAATTATGTAAAAAAATGTAAATTTTTGTAAAATATTGACACAGATTTCACTGTTTCTTCGACACCGATTAACACGGATGGACACTGTTGAGCTTTAGCCACAGATATGTAGGGTGGCGGCTCCCTTGGGGATACCTGCCGTAAGGCATACCAAGGTATTACGGTATTGCCCCACTACATAATGTTGTGTAAATCCAGTTAATCCTGTTATCCCATTCGACTTCGCTCAGGGCAGGCTCTGTCTAAAAAAAAGGGCATATCAAGAAAAATACGTAGTTACCACAATAGGCATAACGTTTTTCTTTGATATAATAGACTCATTGTTGCGGTCGTACCCTGTCGTTTTGAGCCATGAACAAAGCCATATAAGACGCTAAATAAAAGGAAAAGACGGCCTAAGTTGTTTTCAAAAGGTCACTTACGTATTTTTAGTCAAGGGGTGTTATACGGGCACTTAGAACGGCTAAGTGTCTTATACGGAAACCATATATACATTGTTAGGCATAAAAAAGGCGAGGTCTAAATGGGATTCTGGCAAACATTCGCCATAGTTTTATGTACTGCAATATTTACCTGGATCGGCCATGCAGTTGTATCGGTATTGCAGCGACGAGTAGAAAAAGACAAAGCACTTGAAGCAGAGAAGCGAGCTGCTTATAAGCAACTTCTTGAAGTGCTCTTTGGAATTTTCAAAACCGTTAAAAAAGGTGGTAAAGATGCTATAGAGCAGGAAATCGGCGAGAAGTTTTTTGAGCTCGCTCGGGATATGACTGTTTATGCTTCAGATGAAGTACTACGGTTGTTTATTAGGTTTAAGAATCAGCAACAACCTGAAAATCCGATTCAAGTTCTTAAGCTTTTCGGAGAATTAATCATTGCTATACGAAAAGACCTTGGACATGATCAAACAACAGTATCGTCCAAAGAAGTGCTATCAAGCTTCATTACTGACGTTGATAATCTTGACATTTAACGAAGCCTAACATGCTGGTACTAGGGACCGCTCGTACCTCGCGGTCCCAGACCAGCAGCGTTAGCTGCCGAATCGAGGAGACATCATGATTGATGCATCAGTTAGGATCATAGACCGCATTGTCAGTCTTGTACGGAGTCGTCAAGACAGCAACCGTCGACTTGTCAAAGACCATATTGATCCCTTATTCAAGGAAATGACACATATTCACTCCGACTATATTCAGTCATTCACAAGTATTCTTTCAGAGTTAGAGAATTCAGATGACGCAGAGGCAATTGTGGCCTTGCTAAGGGGCAAAAAACAAGAATTGGAGTACTTGAGAGTAAAGGTTCATGCATATGCCTCCCATGCAGTAGCGGAGAGCGGACTTCCGAAGGAAGCAAATAATTTCTTCAAGCAATGCTTAGAATATTTCCATGCTCAGTCGGGCGATTCATATATACCCGATACATATGTGGGCCGTTTTTCTGACTTGCTCAAAATGATAGAGGAGTTCGATACAGACTCAAATTTAATAAATTCAGAGAGGATTACAGTATTCATAGCATCGACTTTGAAGTCAGTTTTGTTCAAAGTGAAAATGCAATGGGAATTATTGACTAAGGCTTACACAAGCTGTCGTGTAGTGCTTTTAAAGTAAAGCTAACGTGGACCTTCATCTCGACGTCGCTGGGTATCGCAATTGAGGGCACTCGTTAAAGGAAAATGACAGATCGAGATGCCCATTATAGTCCCCTCATATGCATTCTAACAGAGACTATTGATAGGTAGAAAATGGAACTCAATATTGGACATGCAATTACGACGAATAATCACAACACCCTTGTGGTTGAGTCTAGACTTGGAGAAGGTGGATTTGGAGTTGTGTATAAGGTTGTTGACTCGTGTGATAATACAAAACGGTACGCCCTAAAAACCATTTCTGGCAATTATTCAGAAAGAGATAAGCTAGCTTTAGAAAATGAAGGGCAAAAAGCGCTATTAGTGCGTCACGAAAATGTGGTTCAGATATATGAATACAGTTTATTTGATGGCATACCATACATATTAATGGAGTATGTCCCGTGTGGTAACTTGCAAACTTTGATTCTGGATCAAGCTAGAAGAGGATGTCCCTTTGCACCTGATGCAATCATAGATTGGTATACTCAATTAGCAAAGGGCATGAAAGCGATTAATACACATCTTTTTCATCGTGATTTAAAACCTGACAATATCCTCTATGACGGCACAAAACTTAAGATTGCTGATTTTGGACTCTCGAAATTGATTGATATAGCGACTCGAACAAAAACATTTAAAGGTGTACAACACCCGATGTTTAAGGCCCCGGAAGCATGGAAGGGCGAGACGAATACTATTTTAATGGATATATATCAAATGGGCCTTGTCTACTTCCAAATTGCAGCGCTTCGACATGCTTATGATGTTAATTTGAGTGAAGATCCATTCGCTTCATGGAGGGAAGCACATCTCTACCAAAGACCAAAGCGTGTAAGAGATTATAATTCTGAATTAGAGATTTGTCATGAATCCTTGATTGAGCATATGCTTGATAAAGAAGTAAATAAACGCCCACAAAACTGGGATGAAGTACTAAGTTGGATAATTAAACACGAAAAGAAAGATAATAATGTTATTCAAATTCCAGATTTTTCTCGTATGCTAATATCGACCGAAGAATTGAAAAAAGAGAGAATAAGCCGTTATAAGGAAAAAGATAGAGTTCTCACCCAAAAAAAGCGGTTACGGTTGCGAGCTGATGAAATCGAAAATATGTTCCGTGATATAGCTACGTCATTTGAAGCTCAAGCGGGTTATTGCGGTTTGAGAGTAGTACGTAAAGATGAAGAAGATTTCTTTTGGCTCTTTAGAACACCGCCAACTACTAGTATAGAAATTTCGAGGACTGATATATATGGTAGTATTACATGTCGCATTTATCCCGGTCAGGAGGCAAAATATATTGGCCGAGATGTTATAGCAATAGGATCCATTTATAGATACAAACCAAGAAAGAAAGGCGGGATCTTCGCGTGGGACAATTCTGGATTCAATGTCTTATTAGTTGAGTCAGAAGATGCACGTAGTACAGATTGGATCGCGATGCATAACTATGATAGAAGATTCTTCATATGGCCAGCAGCCCATTCCTTTGCTTGGCACTATCAAGAAGTAAAGAAGAGGTTAAACAATCCAGGCAAATTTGGCCGTTACAGGGTTGAGTTTTCACGCTTGGATATTGAAATGATCATACCATATGTTACTACACTTTAACATCGGCATGGGGAATTTTATGGAGTCAGAGCTTGATTAGTGATTAACGCCCCAGCTCTATTTCTTCATCTTCCCTTCGATCGCTCTCAGCGTTTTTCTATACCTGTCCATATTGACCCGGACATATCGAACGGATCGACTCAAGCTGGAGATGCTGGTATCTCCGAGCGCATCGGCAATCTCAGTACAGGCATAGCCAGACCAGCAACGGCTTACAAACGCCTCCGAGCCTAAAATCAATCCTCCCTCAGCCTCTTCGAACGGATCCTCTGTCGGATGCTCCGTTCCCGCCTCACTGTGTCTCCTCCCATAGGGGCACAGCAGGTTTGCCCTATCTGCCGTCGTTTATTTGTTGAATCCTTTGTGGTTCATGAATTCCCAAATGCGCCCCATCCAGGTATAGCTGCCCGTGCCCGGGGCGGCCTTCCTCTGGAAGCAGTGATTACGTGTGGCAAGCGTGTGGAGATCAGACTGGATCCCCATCCGGCGAAGCTGCTCCCAGCATTTCACCGAATTCATCGCCGCCCAACCGTCCGCATCGCCGTGGATGAACAGGATCGGACACGTCGCGAGGTCGAACGAGAACTCAGGGACGAGCCGCGCGTCGTCCTCGTTGCCCCCCGTCGTGTTGTGGGCATTCGTGCCGTCCGTGAGCGCGTAAGCCGGATAGATCGCGACCGCCCACTGCACGTTGCAGGGAAGCTTGTCAAGGTCGTCGATCGGCCAATAGGAACGGCGTTTCGAGCTGGTCGCGCCCATGAGCGTCAGGTGTCCGCCGGCCGAGGAGCCCATGATCCCGATGCGGTCGGGATCGAGCCCCTTCGCCGCGGCCTCGCTGCGAACGATTCGGACGGCGCGCTGCAGATCCTGCCACGCCGTCGTGTGCTTGGCCAGCCCGCCCGGCGGACGCGGCGTGCGGTATTTCATCGTCACGACCGTCATGCCCTTTTCGTTCAGGTAGCGCCGCGCCGGCGCGACTTCGAAGCCGTCCGGATCGTTGCCATTGTAGCCGCCGCCCGAGTAGATGATCTGGATCGCCTTCGTCTTGAGTTTCTTCGGCATGTGCCACTCGATATAAGGCCGGCACTGGTTCGTCTGCACATCCGGCATCTTGCCTTCCGGCCAGACCGGCTCCTTGCTGTATTCGCCGCGCGCATCGTCGTTCGGATAGCGGGCCATCAGATCGACTTCCGCGCCGAGACGCCCGTCAAAATTCATCTGGCGGAGGTACTCGGCGATACGGTCCATCCAGTGGTCGTAGGCGGTGCCGTCCTCACCCTTGCCCGGGTCGCCCATGAAACCGTGGGGACGGTCCGCGAAGAGATGGATCTCGGCCGGGATTTTCATCCTGCGGAGCTGGCGGTAGATCTGCGTGGAACCGTTCGGCGAATAGATGTCCGTCCCTCCGTGGAAGAGCGCCATCGGACACGTCTTCGCGTCGAACTTGAACACGTCCGAGAGCTTTACGTCGATCGCGTCGCCCTCGCGCGTGTTGGGGCCGGTGAGTCCATCCGTGAGCGCATAGGCGGTGTAGATCGGCACCGCCCAGTTGACGTGGCACGGAAGCTGGTCGAGTCCGTCAACCGGGCCGTACGCCGGTGTGAGCGCGCTCGTCGCGAGCAGGACCGTCAGGTGCGAGCCCGCGGAGAACCCGAACGCGCCGATCTTCTCCGGGTCGAATCCTCGCTTCTTCGCATCGTTGCGGACGAGACGGACGGCGCGTTGCCCATCCTCCCATGCGCTCTGGTAGATCGGCAACCCTTGCGGACGCGGCGTCCGGTAGGTGAGGCTCACGCAAACGAACCCGAGTTCGGTGAACTTTTTCGCGACCCGGTCAATCCACACCCCGTCGCAGCAGCTCTGATAACCGCCGCCGGAAATGAGCAACATGCATCCGCCGTTTTTCTCCGCAGGTGCCTCGTACCAGTCGAGATACGGCATCGCATGATCCGCCGCCTTGAATCCCGGCGCCTTCACCTCCTGGGTGGTCGCCGCGATCTGACGGGCCTGGAAATCCGGGATCTTTCCTTCCGGCCACAGCGCGACCCGCTCGGCCGCGAACGCCGGACCGGCTACCAGTAACCAGGAACAAAGAATCGTTGATAGGAATTTTGATTTTACAGCCATGCCGCGATTATATCACCTGTGTGGATAGCAATTCAAGGGATAAATAGAGGGTCAGCCCGTCAAATTAACAATTAGCGTTTCGAATCCTTCAATAAAAAGAACGCCTAACGGCGTCACTACGAACGACTCACCATCTAAGCTCACGACGATAACATTTCGTAATGGATTGACATTAGCACCCTTCGCACGTACCATCAAAGGAGAATCCGCGTGTGCAAATAACGGAATTTGCACACCCTACGATTCTTGAGCTATGGAAATTGGTTTGTACGAAGAAATTTTTGCATTTTGAGATTTAAATGAAATATATTTTGGATATTCTCTATGTGTTCGTCGGATTGGCGTATAGCCCCGTTGTGGTCTATCGGGCCATCCGGCACAATCGCTATCGAACGGGTTGGGGGCAGCGATTCGGAAAGATCGGTCGGCGAAGTCCGGCTAAGAAATGTATCTGGCTCCACGCCGTCAGTATGGGGGAAGTCAACGCGGCCAAAACCCTCATCAACGAGCTGGAAACCCGGTTTGGCGATTTCGAGCTTGTCATCAGCACGACCACGGATACCGGCTATGCCCGCGCGACGGCCCTTTTCAGTGAGAAACATGAGGTTTTTTATTTCCCGTTCGATTTTTCATGGGTGATCCGCCGGGCCTTTAAGCGCATTCAGCCTGCGATCTGCCTGCTGATGGAATTGGAGGTCTGGCCCAATTTTGTCGATACCGCCCAGCGGCTCAACGTTCCCGTCGTGGTCGTCAACGGGCGAATCAGCGACCGGAGCTTTCCCAAGTACAAACGAGTTAAATCGCTTGTGAAGCCTATGTTTCGAAAAGTCACCCTGGTCCTCGCCCAGACGGAGGAGTACGCCCGGCGGTTCAAAGAGATCGGCGCCGTCCCGGAAAACGTGGTGGTCACCAGCTCGTTGAAATACGACACGGCTCAAATTGCGGACAAGGTGGAAGGCGCCGATACCCTTGCGGCACAACTGCAAATAGGTGACGAGAGAATATGGGTAGCCGGGGGGACGGGGCCGGGCGAGGAAAAAATTATCGTGGAGGTCTTCAACTCCCTGGTGCAGCAAGATCGGTTCAAGGACCTCCGGCTTGTCGTCGTTCCCAGAAAGCCCGAACGATTCGACGAAGTCGCCGAGCTCATAAAGCAGACCGGCTTCGAGCTAATCAGGTACAGCCAGCTAAAGAACCAGCCCGAAGCTCGTGTCGCGGGCATCTTGCCCGCGATTCGAGGGCGGGACGCCATCGACACGTTGAGCATCGAGTCTGTTATTCTCGGCGATACGATGGGCGACCTGCGGAAGTTTTACAGTCTGGCCACCGTCATCTTTGTGGGGCGCTCTCTCATTCCCATGGGCGGCTCGGATATGATCGAGGCCGCGGCGCTGGGTAAGTGCACGCTTTTCGGGCCGCACACGTTTAATTTCACCCAGACGGCAGAAGCGCTTCTTAACGACGATGGCGCTCTTTTAGTTAAAGATCAGAAGGAACTGTTAAACACCATGCAGAAATGTCTGCTCGAACCGGATTTCGCTTCCGAAATCGCCCGAAACGGACGAGACATCATCAGGAAAAACCAGGGCGCTACGGCTAAGAGCATCGAGCAGATCGGGACGCTCTTGAGGACGTCTTATCGTGGCATTTGAGATTGCCGCGCGATTCTTCAAATCGCTCGCAATGACAACGTTCCTGTTTAAGCCGTGACGGAGCACTGCTTTAGTCCGCGTTTTTCAGCCGCCGGGCCATTGCTTTGATGTGCGCCGGGGTGGTGCCGCAGCAGCCGCCGAGGATGTTGACGCCGATGGCGTGGATTTTCTCCGCTGTCGCCGCGAAGTCCTCCGGCGTGACTTTGTACGTGGCGCGGCCGTCAATCAGCTCGGGCTTGCCCGCGTTGGGTTCGGCACTTACGGGAAGGTCCGCGTTGAAACGCTTCACCGTCGCAACGAGGTTTTCCGCTAATTCCACATATTCATCGAGTGAGATGGTGCCGCAGTTGAATCCGATGGCATCGACGCCGAGCGTGGCGATCTTCGAGACCGCCGCTTCGATATCGACGCCCATCATCGTCCTGAAGGCGTCGCCGGCTTTGTCGTACGACATCGACGCGAACACGGGCAGATCGCCGCTGACGGATTTCACCGCTTCGACGGCCACCGCGATTTCGTCCAGGGCGGTCATCGTCTCGATAATGAAGCCGTCCACGCCGCCGGCCAGAAGGGCCTCGGCCTGCTCGGTGAACGCCTTTCTTAGCTCGTCGGGTTTTCGTGTTCCCAGCGGCTCCAGGAAATCCCCGCTCGGACCGATGTCGCCCAGGACATACTTTTGTTCTCCGGCGGCTTTTCGGGCGATGCGAGCGCCGGCCTCGTTGATCTTCACGGCCTCTTCGGCCAATCCATGCCGGGCCAGAGCGTATCGGTTGGCGCCGAAGGTATTCGTAATGACCGCGTCGCTGCCGGCTTGTGAATAAGCGATTTGAATCTCCGAGATGATGTCGGGAGATTCGATATTCAGCTCATCGTTGCACGTACCAATCTCGACGCCGCGGGCGATCAGTTCCGTTCCCATTCCCCCATCCAATAAAAGCAATCCCTGCTTGATTCTTTCTTTCAGATTGACGGTCGGCATGCGCTTGGCCCTTTCCTGGAATTATTGCGATTCGTCGATCAATTCACCATTGACAATTCTGCCGACGTTTTTAAATCCGTCCGGCGGCCGGCGTGTGAAATAGTAATCCCGTAGCGGCTTGGTGATCTTTTTAGGCCTGAGGTGCCGGAGACTGACCGTAATCGTAAAAGGTTTATCCCTTTCGGTCTGACTGTACGTCGTCACCTTGATTAAGGCCGGGATGTGAAATCCCTCGGTGACTTCTTCATATCTATCCAGTTGCGTCACGGCGGCGACCCGGCCGTTCGAGTCGAAGAATTCGATTTTCCTCACCCGGTAATCACAGCTAAAAATATGTATCTTCTTGGCGATCACGCCCCGTTCTCGTTTGGTCAGGATATCGTAAGCTCCTTTGTTCGACAGGGACCAATCTTCATTTGTATCGATGTCGCCGACACCGAGGGCTTCGAGCAATGTCCTCGGATTAATCATCGGGCCATCGGAAGTCTCCTGCTCGGACCATTGACCCCAGACGTAGAAGCTGATTTCCGGTCGTATCGCCAGCCAGAATTCCTGTTCGTTCGAGCCGAGGATCATCGCTCTTGCAATCCCAACCTTATCCCCCTGGAAATACATGTTCGCCGGCGGTTCCACCAGAAGCGGTGTCACCACAAGGTTTTCTTTACTCGGTTTCGATTTCCCTTCGGGATAGTATTCGATAAGACAATCACCTCCCGCTTGAAAGGGCGCCATATTCTGCGCGTTGCGCTGCAAGGCCGCCAGGGCCTCGTTGACGGATCTTTTGCCCGGGCAAACGTTCGTCGGTGTGATTAATGTCGGCGTGCAGCCGGCGAGGATCAACATTCCTGCGGCCGCCGATAGCATCCATTCTTTTGACATTGGCTCAGGCTCCTATAAATCGGTTTGAAGAATCTCGCCGACTTGCGATGAGAGTTCCTCGATTTGCTCTTCATCGAGATGCGGATTGACTACCTCGGCGATCTGTTTGCCGCCGACGATTCTCAGACGCCAGATTTCTTTGCCCTCGTCGATTCGGGTATCATCGTATTTCAGGATGCGTTTGCGCATGAGGATCAGCGCCAGGACAAAGCGGAAGTTCACTTTTTCCGGCTCGGTTTCCTTTTCCAGCCGTTCGAAGAAGGCCATGAGCATCGCATCGTCCACGAACAACTGCTTCTTCTGATCGGGGTGCGGCAGTTTTGTTTTCCAGTGGCAGAATACGTCCGGCTTCTCGCTCTGCCAATAATCGGCGCAGAAGTCGCGTCGTTGCAATCCCTCTTCGGTCTTAACCAGCGCGCCGAAATATTCTTCGCCCGCTTCGATTTTCCTGCTCGTGCCAAAGCATTCTCCAAGCGGTTTGTTAATGTCCCAGTTACTCATTCAAACTCCAGCCATTCGCTTAGTCCTTGTACGGTCTTCGGGCCGATGCCGCTGATCTTTAGTAAATCATCGCAATCTTCAAAGGCAAGATTTTTGCCGTTCTTTTTTATGAAATTTTCTCGATAGGCCGCGATGGCCCCGGCCCGCCCGGCGCCCAGACCCGGCAAGCGCATGAGACTCTCGACGGGTGCATCGTTCGGATTAATTCGGTTCTGTAACGGAGGTTCGGGCCGAATCGCGTCCGGTTCGACGGCCTGAAGATTTGCCATGAAGCCGATGCAAAAACAGATTGCAGCGCCCATGCTGAGGATGAACGCAAAAGATTGAATCCTGTTTTGATCTGTCTGTCTCATCCGGCTCATGAGGACGAAGCTATACATGATCTATCGGCTGAAAATGCCGTCGTGCAGTTTTTTCAGGCTCCGAAATGACTCTTTCGGTTCAAGCGAGTCGCTTAACAAACCGCTATGAGCGATCGCGCTGTCTTTCGTATCGGCGAGGTTGGAGTACGTCACGGAATTCACAAACGGTTTGCTCAGCGCGATCTTATAAAACTGCTCGATCCACTGTCCCTGCTGTTTTTCGTTCCACGGCTCATGCCAGATGCCGGCGACCTCTCCATTCTGCACATCCTTGCCGTTTTGGCTGGGGACTTCCACGTGGGTCATATACAGCGGCTTGGCAATCGGCCCGAAATAATCCAGGATCGCCGATATCTGCATCATGTCTCGAATGTGCATGCCGGATTGGTTCTTGCCGAATCGCATCTGCAATCCGAAGGCGTCGAAGTTGATTCCACTCTGAACCACCATGTCCATATACACCAGCGGGGGGATGCTGTTGGGCGTGGTCGAGTAGTATTCTCCCCAGGGGTAGCAGACTTCGATGATCTTCATCGCCCGGTCGCTGGCCTGTTTGACGGCCATGTTGGCCGCACGGGTCATTTCCAGAATCTGCTCGAAACCGAAGCCAAAGTGGTTCAGCGCATTCAAGCCGCTAATCGCGTACCACGAGCGGATGATGCCGGAGTAACGACTGACGATTTCTGAGACGAAATGATACGCCGTTTCACGGATTTTCTCGAAGCCCGCTCCGCTTTTCAGGAGCCACTTGGGCAGGTAGTCCTTCGAGAAACAAAGCAGGGGCCCCGCGCTGAGCACGAGCTTCTTCCTGGACAGCACATCGATACAGGCGTCGATCGCTGAGAAATCAAAGCGGCCTTTCTGCCTCTCGATCTGTGCCCAGTTGATCGGAATCGTGACCGATCCGAACAGTTCCAGGAGTTTTTCAAGGTAAACGGAATTCTTCATTTCACCCGGATTTGTTTTGCATCCGAAACAGCCCCGACCGAAGCCGTGGCTTTGGCTTCGGGTGGTAAAAAGGGATTCCGCTTGTTTGACGGCCAGTTTCTCGGAGAAGATAATGGCTTTTTGCAGCGCTTCATCCGCCCATTTGGACGCTTCTTCCGGCATGGAAATATGCTGGATCGCGCGGATAAATAAATCCTGGGCTTCTTTGAGCAAATTGGCCAGACCCTCGATACCGTCGAAGAACAGCCAGTCCTCCCGTTTATTGACGATTTGCATCAGTTTGGCCCGTGCGATCTCGACGTTGAGATTATACGGACGCTCCCTCTGGGGCAGACAGGTCGTGGGCAGAAGCACCCGGCCGAAGCCCTCGATGGGCCAGAGCAGCGCCAAACCCGCTGTTTCCAGATTCGATTTCAAACACTCAACGTGACCGTTCTTAAAGGAAATCTGGGCCCGGCGGATGCCAATCCCATCGCCGCCAAAAAGATAAGCGCCACACAAGGTGAACTTGTCAACTGTCTTGCCGTTCTTGAAGACCTGGAATTTCACTTTTTTCCTTTATCTGTCTATTATTGCGTTTATTCTTTGATGATAGAGCCTTTAGCGATAGCCCCCATATCAGAGGCCGGGTCATGTCAATCCGTCAGTTACGCCCAGTCAAAGTTTGCTGATTATAGTGATTTCGTCTCGAAAACGCAATTCAAACTTTGGCTTTACCTATTTTTCGAGATCGGAAAGGCGCCGCCCGGTACGATAGGGTCGATCTGACGGTCAATTCGACGCGACGGCGCTTTGGCCGCCGAGACGGTAGTGTTTCAATTGATGCTCGTATAGAAGGTTGTTCTTCTCGATGAGTTTGGCGATGACGCTGAATTGATTGAGCAACATTTCGATCAGGTCAATATTGCTGAACGTCGATTCGGGGTTGGATTGGCCGATGGCGATCATGACATAGCCGCAGTCGCTTCGCTCCGTCGTCAGTCCCGTGGCGATAATACTGTGCTCGTTGATTTGGGTGAAGATCGGCTCGCTGCCGTCGTCAATCTTGGAGCAGAGCTCTTCATAAAAGGACTCGCTAATGTCCAGCTCGGCAAGCTCCTGGGAGTTGCTGGGCCATCGATTGCCGTTTCTGTCCATAATGAGGACCAGGGGGCCGCCTTCGGGGACCGTATCAAAAACCTGCCGGGCGATTTGCTCGTTGAGTTTGAACGTCGGACAAGAGAGCGATTCGTAGATATTCATTCGACCATATCCTTAAAATGTACGTTTCATATCATGCGATAGAACACACTTCGGTCGAATGACGAGGCAACTTTTCAAGCGGTCATTTTTTGCTTTAATTTCACCAATAAAGTGTTCTGGAAGAATCTGCAAAAGAACTTATCGGACGCAATCGGCGAGTTACTTGGAGGCGATGGTCAACGGTACATCCGATTGAGACGCCAGCACCTGTTTAAAACGGGGCATCGGGAATCGACGTCCGGGGCAGGCGGTCGCGCGTGCGCCCGGAGTGGTGTTGTGGCCGTAAATCCGTTGATTCGAGATGGCATATCGTTCTTGCAGGAAGCGGACCAGCTTCGTCAGAGATTGCATTTGCCGCGGGCTTGGCGTGTCGTGATCGAAGTGGCCCACGAGGCAGATCCCGATGCCGTCCTCATTCGCCCAATTGTCCGGCGTTCCTCCACAATGGGCGCCGGTCTTCTGCTCTTTCCAGCGGAAGGTCACTTCGACCTGCCCGTCGCCGCTATCCGTGCCGTTGCCGATGACGAAATCGTAACCGACGCCATCCCAGTGGTTTTCCTCTCGGTGCATTCTGTCGAAAATCGCGGCGTTGCCGGTTTCGGTGGCGGAATGATGGATGACAATCGCCGTCCAGCGTTTCTCCAGCCGGGCCGGCGGAAGCCAGCCGCTCGGAACAGTCTCACAGGGCCTTTCTTTCCGTGGTTTTGGCCTCACAATCTTCCGCGGAGGAACCGCCATGTCGGAATGGGTGTTTTGTACGATTTCCGGCATGGATTCATGGGACGCACAACCCGGCAGAATGAATAAAATACTGCAGAAAGGGAGGATTTTGCCCAACATTTTCTGACATTCCTTTGTCATGTGTTACCCGTCCAATCCTTGATTTGGCCGGCGCAGGCCTGCGGGTGAGGATCTGTCGATTTTACGCTAATTCTTGGAAAAATTCGGCTTCTCTTTGTACCTCACCATATGAACGCGATTGCCCCGCTCGTTATATTCCACGATATCCATATACGAGTTCATCAGGAGCAAACCCCGGCCGCCCGGCTCGAACAACTTATCGCCGAATCGCGGATCCGCCACGTGGTCCGGATCAAAACCGTTTCCTTCGTCGGTAATGAATATCTCGACCTTCTCCAGATCCACACCATACTCGACCGTGACCTTCTTCGTGGGGTCCATTTTATTGCCGTGCTTGACGGCGTTGAGAAAGGCCTCTTCTAACGTCAGATGGATGGCGAAGATATCGTCCTTGTCGAATTTGTTGGCCTCCAGCTTGGCAATAATCTGCTTGCAGACCTCGACCACGGCAGACGGTTTGCTCTCAACGACGATAGAGCAGTTACTTGTCGCTTTGGCTGTCATATTTCTGCTGAGCAAAAGGCCTTTGTCCTCATGAACCTACGATAAGTCTTCAGCCGCACTTTCAATATCCTTATAAATATCGAACGTTTTGGTCAGTCGCGTTATTTTGAATATCTCATAGATTTTCGGATTGATGTTACAGAGCCTCAGGACCCCGTCGCACTCGTAAATTCTTTTGCTGATTCGGATTAAAAGTCCTAAAACCGCCGAAGAGAGATATTGGACGTTGCCGAAGTCCAGGATGAGATTGATCCCGCCGGACGCAGACTCGATCATGGGCAGAATCGAGTCCTGGAGGCTCTGAATGTCTTTGTCTTCGAGGATTTTCTCATCGGTGAAGCGCACAATCGTCGCTTTTCCCAGGTATTCAACGTTTATCATTGGCTTAATAGCCGCCATACAAGCCTCCAAGACAGAGTCAAAATTGGTATCGAAATCTTATTTCGGCAGAACGCCGATGTCAAGTTCTTTACCTTTTATGAAATTTTCTGCAAGAACATGCATAAATTCGATGAAATATGCCCATTTTTCAACCTGCCCGGCCGCCCCATCTACGCCTTTGGGCGTAGATGGGCTTTGTTTTTTATTTACCGCCGAGTTCGCTGAGAGCGCCGAGTATTTTTTTAGGATTTAGAGTTTAGGATTTCCGGCCAAAGGCCGGCATTGGGTTTGTTTTTTCAGATAAGCCACGAATGAACCCAGCGCGGCCTCGGACTTCGCCCGTCGGCCGCAACCAGAGAATCTTTTTGCAGGATGGGCAACTCGTTGCCCATGCTGATAATGACCCAAACGTTCACGTTGTTTCCATCGAGCCGCAGTGGCTCCGGCCGACAAAAACCACGCCAGTCGCTTCGCTTGGTGGCATGGCCTTTGCAAATCCTTCGCTCGCTGCTGATCCCCAACGCCCCCCCCGTTTCATTTCTCCCCCTTGCCCATGGGTGACAGAAGGCAAGGGAAAGAAATGTCTTTGTCCCAAAAGACGCTCCTAAACGTTCCTTTCGTAGAAATATTTCATAAGCTCTTGAAAATAACAACATTGCAACGGGTCATAAGAAAAAACGCGCATAAACAACAAGAAGTTGAAAGAGAGTAGTACAGATTCTTGATCTTCGACATTCGACATTGGACATTCGCTATTCGTCATTCAAAACTCCTGTCTTCTGTATTCTTTTTAAATTTGCCTTTGTTTTGGGTTGGATAAAGGGGTAATATTTAACTACACCATTGATTGTGCAACAGGGGAAAGAAGTGAATTTTTCGGGTGATCGTTGGATTTCATCAAGTGATCGGATGGGCACAAGATGAAGTCTTCCGAGCGGCTTTGTGTGCATCTTATGCTGTCAGAATCGGTGGCACCGGAGTCTTGTACTGAAACCATATAAGAATTGTCGGGCGGCAACGAAAGCAGAACTTGTCCGCGCTTAAGTACGGAGAAGTGTTATGACTTTCTTTATTGGAATAGCGTACGGCCTAAGCATGCTGGCCGTTTTAATAGCGTTTTTGATCAGTTGGGTCGGCTCTCGCAAGCGATTACGTATTTACAGGAAATACGGTGTCTTAGCAGGAGGCATTTTGATTGCACTCGAGATGCTTGTGCTATTGTCACTTGGGGTCGAGAACTGGTCATTAATGTCACTACCTGTAATTATCGTAACCGACGTAATCGTCTTCCTTAAAATGATGGCGTACACAATCGTAGGCATCTATATGTGTACACGTCTTGGGTACCATTGCTTTCCCCTATTGAAGCTACGGATGGAGCTGCCGGAAGCTACCGAAACTGACGATCCCAACAACAGGTATTTGAGCACGCTTGAACCTCTCGAGCAAGAGCAAACACCGGTCATCGCTGAAACGCCCTCGACAGTAGAATCCGAGCCACACGATGCACCGTTGCAGACAGCCGAGATGAGGCGGGAACAGCCTTCTCCTGCCAAGATCAATGTCAGGACTTATGTTTCCACGATCATAGCCATAGGTATCGGCGCGGTTGTGTATTCAGCCGTCTTGTTCTTACTCACCTCCCCGCAGATGTCGGACCTCGCCAAGCAGAAATTCGGTGATAGCAAGGATATGTCGTTAACAGTGCTGTTGATACTGCTGGAATTTTCATTTGCCGAGGAGATCATATTCCGCCTTGGGATTCAGAACTACTTAGCTCAGCAACTTAACTGGCGAGGGAATAAGTATTGGATTGCCATCTCTTTGACTGCCATCCTCTGGACCTTAGGACACTCAGGAGTCATGGAGCCAAACTGGGTGAAACTCGCGCAGATCTTTCCAGTCGGTTTGGCACAGAAAGCTGTATTATAGCACATGCTCTCTTCAATGTGGTTCTCGCTTTTATATCACCCCTTGTACTTCGATGATAAACGCGGAAGATTAGGGATCAGCGGTTCTTGTCATTTCGACGATATCGTGCTACAATTCCCGTCATGAAGATGTCCTCGAACGAAAGGCAATACTCAGCTTAAACGAAAGGAACTTAGTTATGAAACCGGACAACGATACGATGACGCGTCGTCATTTTCTCAAGACGACCAGCACCGCCACGGCCTTAGCGGGCTTTTCCATCGCCACGCAGGTCTACGGGGCCGGCGACAACACCCTTCGCATAGGTCTTGTCGGCTGCGGGGGGCGAGGCTCCGGTGCGGCCTCACAGGCCCTGTCCACAGGCGAAAACGTGGTCCTGACCGCGATGGGCGACGTTTTCGAGGATCGCTTAATGAGGAGCCGCAAGAACCTCCAGGGCAGCGAGGCATTCGGAAAACGCGTTAAGGTCCCCAATAATAAGTGCTTCGTGGGTCTGGATGCGTATCAGAAGGTGATCGATAGCGGCGTGGATGTGGTCCTTTTAGGGACGCCGCCGGGCTTTCGGCCTCAGCATCTGCGAGCCGCCGTCGAGGCGGGTAAGCATATCTTCACCGAGAAACCCATGGCCACCGACGCGCCGGGCGTGCGATCCGTTCTGAAGTCCGCGGCCATGGCTAAGGAGAAGAACCTGGCTCTGGTGGCCGGGTTCTGTTGGCGGTATCATACGGCACGTCGCGCGTTCTACAAGAAGGTACACGAAGGGGCGATTGGCGATATTCGCGCCGTTTACGCGACCTATCTGGCCGGACAGGTGAAGCCGATGCCCCCGGCCAGCCGGCGTGCGCCCGGCGTGACCGACGTGGAATGGCAGCTCCGCAACTGGTATAACTTCACCTGGCTGTCCGGGGACGGGCTGGTGGAGCAGGCCTGCCACAGCGTGGATAAGATTGCCTGGGCGATGAACGGCGTCCTCCCGCTCAAGGCGGTGGCCACGGGCGGCCGGCAATTCCCGAACAACGAGGGCAATATCTTCGACCACATCGATGTCTTCTACGAATACCCGGGCGGCGTTCGTGCGTTCATGGCCCAGCGTCAGATCGCCGGCTGCTATGGTGAGAACTCGGATTATCTCATGGGCGCCGATGGGTTCGGGACCATCGACGGTTGGAGTGAGCCCACCATCACCGGCAAGGAGACGTGGCGCTATCGCGGGCCGAAATGCAATATGTACCAGATCGAGCACGACGAATTGTTCGCCTCGATCCGCAACGGCAAGCCCATTAACGACGGCGTCTGGATGGCCCACAGCACGCTCATGGCCATTATGGGACGCACGGCCGCCTATACCGGAAAAGAGATTACGTGGGACCAGGCCATGAATTCCGAGCAAAAGCTCGTTCCCGACAACTTAACCTGGGACATGAAATTGCCCATCCGGCCGATGGCCATGCCGGGAAAAACGAAGTTTGTCTAACGATATATCGTTTCGACGTCCGAAAGAGGGGCCGCAAGAGAGAGGCGGCCCCTCATTTTTTTGTCATCCCTAAGAAAGCAGGGATCCAGGAACCTAACGATTAAAGTGGATTCCTGCTTCCGTGCCTGTTGAAACAGTCTTATCGTTGCATTTGAGATTGCCGCGCGATTCTTCGAATCGCTCGCAATGACACAGAAATGCACTTCTTGTCATTGCGAGGAGCGGAGCGACGAAGCAATCTCAACTTTAGCAACAAGGCCTTCCGCGGGAATGACAAATCACTTTTCGTTGTTACCATTGTTATATTCCATGCACACATCATCACACGGGGGCTGCGAGATTTTTCGTTATTTTCCAGGTAACACGTTCATCCCATAAAGAAGGTATATTGGGATCATTCGGCATAAATGTAAAAATTCGTAAAGACACACCTGAATTGAGCCGACAATAGACGCGCTTTCCATTCGTCAAGATGAGAGCCATAGTTGCTTACCCTGTCATTTAACCAGGGTATTTGCGCGTACCTCGGAATCAAATGTGGGATGCGGTTTGAGGAATGAGGCATGTTAGCAATCAAGAATAATATCATGTCGATCAATGCCGCTCGGCATTTGGGCTCCAGTTACGATCGTCTGGCTCGATCGGTGGAGAGATTGTCATGCGGCGTGCGCATCAACAACGCCCGGGACGACGCGGCCGGTCTGGCCGTTCGCGAACTCATGCGCGCCGACATCGCCGTATTGCAGCAGAGTTCCCGCAACGCGCTGGACGGCATTAGTATGCTCCAGACGTTCGAAGGGGCGATGCGAACCATCGACGACATGCTCGTGCGTTTGAAACAACTCGCCGAGCAGGCCGCCACCGGGTCCTATTCCAGCGCACAGCGAACGATCATGAACGATGAATTCGACGAGTTGGCCGCCGAAATCGACCGTATTGCCGGCGCCGTCGAATTCAACGGCAACAAGCTGCTCAATAGTGCCACGGCTACCATTTCGATTCAATTCGGCACGGCTGTAACCGACAAGATTGACGTCACCGGCAGCGATTTGACCAGCAGTGCCCTGGGCCTTTCGGCGGCGAGCATCGGCTCGGCGGCCAGCGCCCGGGCTGCCTTGTCAACGTTAAGCACCGCGCTCACCACCAAAGATGCCGCCCGCGCGGCATTCGGTTACAAGCTGAACCGTTTAGAGAGCACCATTGCGGTGATCAACAATCAGGCGGAGAACCTGACGGCCGCCGAGTCGCGTATTTCGGAGGTCGAGGTCGCCGTGGAAATGACCGCCATCATGCGGAACCAGGTCTTGGCGCAAGCCGGCGTCGCAATGTTGTCCCAGGCCAACGCCATGCCTCGGTTGGCATTGACCCTGTTGGGTTAGCAACGAAAGCGCGCATACGCGGCGTCATTCCACCCAGGGAAGATCGATACAGAGTTTCTGTAAGAGCCTATAACAAAATGAAACGAATGTCATTCTGAACGGAGCGCAGCGTAGTGAAGAATCTCAAAGATGACGTATCATCCCAGATGCTTCGTTTCACTCAGAACCGTAGGGCGTGCAACTCTGTTGCACACGCGGTATTGAGAGAACCGTGGTACACGTTGGTCCAACACGCGTGTGCAAAGAACGGAATTTGCACACCCTACAGGTACTTATGTTGTCATTCCGAGCGCAGCCGAGGAATCTATTGAAATAGCTCCGCGAAGCGGTTCCTTAGGCGGAGGAATCACAATTCCCAGCCCCGGCGGTACTCGCGATACAGGTATTTATTGGCGCGGGCATCGTTGGTGATCTTCATTTTTTCACTATCGAACACGACCTTTTTGCCCGCGCGAAGGGACACGGTTCCCAGGTTAACGGCGTCGGTAATGGCCGCGGCGTTGAGGAAGCTGCCCGGCGAGGGTTTGCCGCCCCGGCAAGCCCCGTACCACCCTTCATGACGTCCGCCTCGCGACGAGGGGTCGTCTAACTTAAGCGGTTTATTCTGTCCGTTGGCGAACAGTCGCGGATCTTGGCCGTGGAAGCCCGCCATGATCGTTCCCTTGTCGCCGACGAACAAAATGCCCTCTCTGCCCATCTCGATGTTATGCGCTTCGACGGCCTTGGGCAGACGCGGCTTCATACCGCCGTCGTACCAGAACAAATCGAGAGCGGGTGTGTTACCCCTGGCCGCGAACTCGAAGCGGAGGGTGCAGCCGGTCGGGTAAGCGAAATCATTCTGCACGGTCCGGCTGGTGTTATCGACGACCGTGCAGGTATGCGTGGCAGAGGCCCGGGCGCTGACCGGAGAGTCCAGATCCAGCCCGGTGAAGACGGGCCAGAGGCTGTAGATGCCCATGTCCGCCATGGAGCCGCCGCCGAACTCGTACCAGCCGCGATAGACCGTGTGGGTGTAATGCGGATGGTAAGGACGGTCCAAAGAGGGGCCAAGCCACAGGTCCCAATTGAAGTCCCTGGGGACGGGAGGTCGATCTTTGGGGATTTCCGTGTATTGAGGCCAGACCGGCCGGTTCGTCCAGTTATGGATTTCTTTCAGTGATCCGATGACACCTTGCTTGATTCGCTCGACGATGGTGCCGTTGCCGGCTCCGCTGCCGTAAGCGAGCAGGTGCGTGGAGACCTTTGTCTTTCGGGCCGTCTCGATAACCCGTCTTCCTTCGTGCAGCGTGTTGGCGATGGGTTTGT